>Ga0255760_10002461_pt1 | contig 17120 bp, 11 predicted proteins | sample 071ome_25_FD_179960 | JGI IMG/M metagenome (GOLD analysis project Ga0255760, IMG submission 179960) | Coastal salt marsh microbial communities from the Groves Creek Marsh, Skidaway Island, Georgia - 071410BT metaG (version 2) | ecosystem: Environmental > Aquatic > Marine > Intertidal zone >... | reverse complement strand
TCCCATAGGAATATCTGTTCCAAAAGCAAAGAACGCCATTGCCGCCATGCTTCCCCCAACACCGCCCTGGAATGACATTTTAGTTTTAATTTGTATTGGCGTTAAATCACTAGTTTCTAATGATTGCCCACTAGTTCCGCCGATAACAACAACACCTGCGGTTGCTTTGTTAACATTAACGCTTGATCCACCACCTGTAATACGTGATTTAACGTAAGCCGATATGGCTTTTTGTGTTGGAACAATCTCATCACTATTAGCAGTAAACAATGGATCAATACTAAACTCTCTAATTACAGCACCTGTACCACCTAGTGTAACACCGCCCAATGATAATTCTGTTAATCCAGATAAATCAAATTGGTCAGCGTTAATTGTTACAATTCCTGAAGCCTGTTCAACTTCAAATAATTCACCTACTCTAAAGTTACCATCTTGGTCAGTTGATGAGTAGAATACTCTACCACCATTACTAAAGTCAGTTTCATTAAATTGTCTTGGAGAATTATCACTACCACTTAAGAAACCTTCTAAATATCTTACAGGATATCTAGTTGAATTTTTGTTACCTGTACCAATATCTAAAAAGTCATGGAATGTTAATCTTACCTGTGAATATTTTTGTCTGATAGTAATTGCTGTTTCGTGTTCAGGTGATTCATCAACTCCAATTGGCGGACTAATCTGAATGGTTGCTGATAGGTTACCAGCCGATCCAGTAATATTTGAAACTTTGGTTACTAGATAATCTCTCTGGGTAATTCCACTAATTGCCATGTTATCTCCCGGACCTGGTTCTCTAGTTAAATTCGAAACAACAATATTTTTACTAACTTGATATTTGTCAGCAAAACCGTCTCCAGTAATAGTTGCAGTTGCAGATCTAAAATTATTACCTCTATGAATAAATGAAGGTTGAGGCAATACTCCATCAGCAAGTCTTAATAACATTACTGGTTCTGCGGTTGCCAAAGGATCTGTAATTGTAATTCCTATTTCATTTGTTGTTGTAACATTAATAGCGTTACCCATTCCTGCTAAATTACTTGATCCATAATAGTATTGAGCAGAGGCTCCAAATTGAATTTCAATTTCTACCGTTCTTTCGGTTGCTGTTTTAAAACCATCTAGATATTGTTCTCGTGTTTTTGTAACACCGCCTAATCTATAAATGACATCTGTAGTTACAATTCCTGCTAATCCAGCATCGGTTGCAAACACCAATGGATATGTAACATCACCAACAGCATCATAATTTGTTGTATTGCTTTGATCAAAAACGTAACGTCGTCCTTCAACAAAATTTAATGTTGGTTTTTCGTCACCATTTAAAAAGAATACATCAGCGGTATCCCCAGAATTTCTTCCAACCGTTACGGTGTAATTTGTAATTAAATCTGATAATGCAGTAACATATCCACTTCCTGGATCGTAAATAGAAACACTACCGATTCTATTATTTCTAACATTTGCTCGACCTAATGGTTTTCTTCCCACATTTACCGTAACAAAGGTTTGTTCTCCTGAACCCTGTAAAGGTGTACCACTACCTATTAAAATAAATTTACCTTCGTTGCTAGGATTACCAAATCCTATATCTTCCCATTTTCTCGATGCAGGTAATGTTTTTGTTTTCCAATAAATTCCGTTATCACTATAAGCAAATTCAGTTGAATTTTCTTTAAATGCAACAAACACACCTTGGCCATATCCTAATTTCCAGTTACCGGGACTCGGTAAAACACCGCTTTGTTTATACCATTGGCCTTCTCCGCCTGTTGGGTTAATTAAAACATCTGCCGAATCGTTTGTGGCAATAAAAATATTATTTCCATATACTGCATAATTGATACCACTTAAATCTTCACCACCAATAAACTCTTCTCTCCAACTTCGCTGTCCTGGTGTTTTAATATAGATTCTGTTTACACTAGAATCATAATCTCTTGTTGTTGCAACAAATTTTCCTGAGCCGTATGTTAATGTTGTAACCGTAGGATTACTTTCTTTACTTGGTAAATCATAAACCGTCCAAGTAGATCCTTCATCAATTGACTGCCACCATTCAAATGATCCTGTGTTCGATCTACCAACAACACAGAATTCTTTTTCGCTGTTAATAGTTACAAGTGCGTATGTACTATCTGTTTGAACGTTTGACCCTGTACTATTATAGTTTACATAATATATATTAACACCTACAAGATTATTAGGAACTACCCACTCAACTCTTCTAGTTTGTGCTGTGTTAAATCCTGCAACATAAGCCGCTAAATCTGCAACTTGTACATTGTTTAAGAAATATTTTACACCGTCTGTGATTGGTGAATAACCATTATGATGTCCTAGTGGATCTGTTGCAAAGTAAATTGGACAACCTTGGTTACTAGTATCATTTTGATTAAATGTATATGTATTTCCTGCAACAAGTGTTAGGTCTGGCGCAGAATTACTTGCTCCGTCGAAGTGATAAAGTGGATTATCGCCTGGTATAGAAACCGTTACTTTGAAACTTTGTGATGTAACAGGGTTGGCACCGAATTCAATATATCTTTCTACAGGAGCAGTCGAGTCTGTTGATACTTCTGTAAGCGTCCAAGCAACACCGTCGGTTGATTTTGCAACAATACCTTCTTTAGCAACTGCAACCCATGTACTTCCGCTGTATGCAAGATCGCTCCAACTCCAAAAATCGTTTGGTTGTGGTAATGCACTACCGTCAAATGTTCCTGTTGACCAACTTACACCGTCATTTGAATATAAAAACTGATTTGTATCTCCGCGGCCAAATTCACTTTGTGCGATAGCAACAAACTTGCCGCCGCCGTATCTAATTTTTTTGTAATCTAATGGTGTTGGTAATGTTCCTTGTGAACTGCTAAATGGCGGCTCATTAAATTCAACCATAGGTTCAATTCTATAACTTGTAGTTTCATCAAGTGCTGTAACTATTGGAGTACCTGGTATCCAGTGATCCCAACCCGGTTGTCCGTCACTTTCTCTTTCAATTTCACAACGTTTTGTTGAAGGATCAAAAGATACTACTTTAGCATATTGTCCTTTGCCACGACCCTGTGTAATTATAATTCTTTTTCCGTCATATACTCCTGTACTATCTACGACCGTATCTGTTGCATCTAGAGTTAATCCTGTTGCATCACCTGCTGATGCTTGACCTGTTACTACACTATATCCTGCACCACCCGGAGTAGACGAATCACCTGGATCCATCATTCTAACTTCTGATAATGCGTTATCTCTAAATTCTGTATATTCTGTTTTTAAATCAAACCCTGTTCCTGAGAAACTTTGTACTTTTGCGTTCGTATAACTTTGTCCAGCATGATCGTAACCAAACATGTAAACTTGTTCGTCAAGATCGGTTAACACATCTACTACAGATGCTTCTGTTGATCTATTATTAAATCTAGCAGTAATCGGAGTTTCGAGTAAATCAAATCCTTCTGCAACCGAACCAAAGTCACCGTAAGAGTTGTTACCGTTTGTGGCACGAATCTTACCACCTGTTTCTGCTAGATAGCCGATGTGGCAATAATATGTAAACACAGATACAAGTTCTGATAAACCACCGTTTGTAATCCACATACCAATACCACCACTGATAACCTGTGTAAAGTCGTTGGCAACTATGGATCTATTGCCGCCGCCGTGTAGTTGTCCATCTACTTTCATACCAACACATCCTGTACCAATAGTTGTTACGTTTTGTACATAGGTTGATTTTGATGTTACCCAAACAGAATTATCTGAAGGTCCACTTCCTGGATCTAAACTTACAAAACTTGGTCCACCATCGACTGGTCTTCTAGTTTCGAATTCATTAGGAGCACCAAGTGTGCCAACAAGTCCTTGCATGGTCATGTTTCTTAATCCACAACCGTTTTTAACATGGAACATATCAGTTCTTTCAAATCCTGCTTTAGGAACTACTCTAGTCGATCTTAGTTCATGACCAGAAATAGCAACTTCATTTGGTACTTTGATTGGAAGTTCCTCTTGGAATTCTCCTGTGCTTACAAAAATTGTTGCTGGCGCTCTACTGCTAGGATCTGCTTGAATAAAATCACATGCATATCTAATTGTTCTAAATGCACTAGTTTCTGTTTTACCTCTCTCGGGCGAATCAACACCGTCTAATGAAACATAGTAAACTTTGTCACTTTCGTTAAACAACTGCCATTGTGGTCCGGCACCTAATGAACTATCTGCATTGGTTTGTTCTAGTCCTTTAAGAACCGTAGATGCATCACCAATTGGAATTCTTATTTGAGAATCTGCACTGAATGATTTAATGTCGCCTGGTCTTGCAAGAACGTTTGTTCTAATACCTTGAATATAAATTACCCAATATTCTGGATTGCTTTTTCTTAAATCTTGATCTGGTCTGCTTTCAGGTATTGTTGATAGATGTCTCTTAATACATCTATAAGATGTTCCTGCCCAAACAGCAATGTCACCTATTTGATATTCTGTTGTTGACGAATCTAATTCAAAGTCATTCCATACTCCTTTGAAGTATGTTCCTGGCATTAAGACATCCCACGAACTCGAACCTGCAATAGTAATTGTTTGATTTGCTGAAAGTCCTGTATTACTAAAACTAGCAAAATATATATTGCCGGGAGAATCAGGTTGTATTTGAATTATTACTTTTCTAATAGAAGCGGCATTAAATCCAGCGGAGTATGCATCTTTTGTTGGTATAATTTCTCCATCAAGAATATATGTTGTGCTGACTCCTAGTTCTTGTTCTACGCCTGCACCTAGTTCTCCATCAACTGCTGTTGCTGGATAAATTGCATTCCCGTTATTTGAACTATGTGATTGATCTAATGTTATCGTTGTTCCTCTTAGGAATGTTAAGTCTGGCGTGGCCTGACCGTCCCATGTATAGACTCCGCCGCTAACTCTAATTTGATACGTTTGTGCGTTGTTACCGCTATCCGGTCTATCATTTGAATTATCAACAACACACCAGTACATATAACCGTTATTGCTAACAACATCACCTACTTTATAATTTGCTATCGGATCCCATTGACCTTTTATGTTGTACCATTCGCCTAACACTTCCCAATCAGTTGTATTTGTCGTTGGATTTTTATTTTCGTTAAATGTTTTTGAATAGTATGTATAACCACCATAGGAAACAATGTCACCTATTTGATATGCTGTTGATAAATCCCATACGGCTTCATAGGCCATACCTGGAATATAAACGTCCCAATTTCCTGCATCAAATATTAAACCTGATGTATGATAATCTTTTGCTTTGTAAGTATTTTGGCTAAATCGAACAATGTCACCTTTGTAATATTTTGTGCTTGGCGCCCAGGCTCCGCTATATCTAATGCCGTCAACAACCACTTGCCATTTGTTTAGATCAGCAAATGAATTTCCGTCGTCACCTATAAGGCCTGCATCACTAGTTCCGGACGTATGTGGATTAACACAACGATAAACAATACCACCGTACGTAACAATGTCTTGATCTCTGTATCTAGTTAACGGTAACCATTCGTTTCTCCAATAATCTGATGTTGATACTTTAACCCATTTTTCAGCATCGCCGTCAAGGCCTACTGAATTTGTATCTGATTGATGCGAGGTAACACAACGCCAAATAGTACCGTTGTATGTAACAACATCTCCAGGATTATAACCTGTAAATCCTGTCCATTTGTTTCTCCAATGGTTACCCTGTACCTGCATTGTCCAGTATTGAATATTATTTTCTAAACCGTATGTGGCATCAGTTGATGCATTATGTCCTTGAACACATTTATAAACATTACCTGATTTAAAAACTAAATCGTTAATATAATATTTTTTAGGAACATATGGATATCCAGCGTCGCCCACGTTTGAGCCTGGAACGCCTGTCGACGCTTGCCATTCTCCCTGCCAACTTAAACCGTCTGCTTGTATTTCCCATTTGGTTAATTCAGGAGTACCTGTTATTGATAATGATTGAACAACACCAGGAGTAATTACACCAGCATTTTCAACGTTGTCAATGGTATCAATTGTAACAACAGCATCATTAACACCTCTAACACCACCTAATTGGTCTCCTGGAATTTTAAAGTATTCTTTTGTTACATAGTTTCTACCGCCTGCAACAAGTGTTACCGAGTATCTCTTTCCGCTTCTAGTAACCGTAAAATCAATTCCAGTACCATCAACGGTTGTTTTTTCGCCACCAACCAACGCATCAAAATTAAATTCAGCATCAATATTGTTTGCCGCAGTATATGGTGCCGGATATGTAAAGTCGTATAAGAAGTCTAAATAAAAGTCTCCTTGTGATGTGTGTGCTTTGTTACAGAAATAAACGTTACCGTTTACCGTAACAATATCATCAAGTTTATACGCTTTACTAGGTTGCCAATCACCTGCGTAACTATAAGTAAATCTTTCTAGTTTAAATTGTGCCATGTTTTACCTTATGCTCCATAATCATATGGTTGATTTAATCTTGCAACTAAAATACCATCATCATTGATGTAGTAATTAATTTTTTGATAATCCCATCTATATTGTTCATATTTTAAATTCGCAAAAACTTTTTCATGATTAACATCTCTACCTTCAAAAAAGTCTTGACCAAAATCAAAGCCGTCATAGTTTTCTGCAACTTCACCTGGTACGTTAATAGTAATCTGATCATTTGGATTCATTTGATCTACTACGGCCAAATATATACTTCCATCGTCTTGTTTACGAAGACCATAAAAGTATCTTTCTCCCATTCCGTTGAAAAATCCTTCTGCGTCTTGTCCAATATAATTTGCCATAGTCTACTCCTTATACCTGTTCAACATAACTTATAATTGCATCAATTGAATCAGGATAACTTGATTTTACTTGCAACGTATAATTTTGTTGTAAGGTTAATTTTTCTCCTGCCGCAATTGGTCTCAAACTTGAGTTTGGTGCGATAGGTACATCTTTAATATAATTTGCTGTAACACTAGTGTCATCTTTTATTAAAACACTACCTAACACAGCAGAGTCCTTAATGTTTGTCATAGCAATACCGATAATCGTAACCGTTCTAGTTGCTGGGACCGTAATTGCATCGATTGGTGTTAGTCCAACATCTTTTACTATTTTATTTTTAAAAATAACTGCCATTTTTTTATCCCATAATTATCGCATACAAATACGAAAGTTCTTCTGCTTCAGCAAACGTAATACCACCTTGCTGTCCAACTACTGATGCCCAAACACTTCCGTCCCATACTTCCATTCTACCCTGTTCAGTATTATAACGTGTTTGTCCAACTACTGCTCCGGTCGGTCTGTTAGCGTTAGTTCCTACTGGAAACTTAACACCATAAGTTCCTGTAAAGTCAACATAACCTTCTCCGGTTATACCAATATTTAGTGTTCCGCCGCTATCGGTTTGTGTAATTGTGTTTGAGTTTTGATCCCATTCTACATCGCCGATAACAATTTTGCCCGTTCCGTTTGGTGTTAGTGTTAAATTAGCGTTTGCACCCTCTGTGCTAATGGTGTTTACGTGTATTCTATCAGTGTTTAAGCGTGTTTGATTTAAATCAGCGGTTAGTACGGTACCGTTGTAAAATCTAAATGTATCATCATTTGCGCCAGTTGTTAATTCTGCTGTAATATAGGTATTTTGATCCTGGTCAATTGGCACACCAATACTACCACCAATTACATTCCAGAATCCTGAAGCATAACCTTCAAATGTGTTAGATTGTGTATTGTATCTTAACATACCGTTTACTGGTGTTCCTGGACGCTGTGCGTTTGAACCTCTTGGTAATCTAACGGTATCTGTATCAGCAAAATCTACATAACCTGTACCGTTTGCAAAAATTTCTAGGTTGTTGTTATTCTGATATGTTTGAACAGAGTTGTTAACTAATCTAACTTCGTCTGACTGAAACTGAGATGTTGTTAAACCGTCTGTGTTTATAAATGCTTCGATCGAATTTCTTACATAAAAGTTAATAGTATCTTCGTCTTGATTAAAATCAGATTCAACCGTAATTTTTGTATCTTGATCTGTATCTTGTATTTTTATTAATGCACCAGTTACACTTAAATTTCCTTCAACATTAACGTTGCTTGTTGAGTCAGGATTGATTGTTAAGTCACCGCTTGTTGTAATAATTTGATTACCACTAAGTCTAATGTTTCCTGTTTCAACTCTGTTAGGATCAACAATAGTTGTATTACCGCCATCTGTAAAAGTTAATCCACTTAAAGATGTAATGTCGAAACTTTGTGCTTCAAATGTTACGTTACCTGTTTCCTGGTCAACGGTAAATGCATTACCGACCCTAAAGTCACCGCTTTGGTCAATTGAACTGAATAATACTTTACCACCATTTGTTTCTGTAATTTCGTTTGCTTGTATTACAGCAGAAACATCGTTGTCTGTTCTCTTACCAACACCCATGTAACCAAAGTTATGGTTGATAAGTCTAAGTACTACTCCCGGACCGTCTGCAATAACTCCTTGATTACCATAAACGTTCGCGGAACCAATTGAACGTAATTCTGCTCCAAATTCTTTAAGATCAACATTTGAAATTCCAGTTGCAGTACCGCCGCCTGAAGAACTTATATCTAATTGGATCGTAACATCTTCAGTTACGGTTGTGCTTGAATTTTGTCCATCAAAATGTGTTAGGAATACCGTTGTTAAGTCACCAACAAAAGCCGATGTCAATGCTGTAAAGTTAGCAAGGTATCTTGGTAAACCTTTTGTTATTCTTACTTCATCAACATAACCTGCAAAAACGTTTGCGTTATTGTAGTCAGCACCAATTGCTAAAGGTCTTGCTGTTCCATAATTATTTGTATCAGAATATGTTGAACCATCTTGCGACCCATTAATGAATAATTTTGTTCCATCGTTTGATTTTGCTATTGCAATATGATACCATGTATTCGATGTTAAAGTTGCACTACCTGTAATTACATCTACGCCACCTACAGCAACTCTAATATTTGCACCGTTTGCATAAACACTCGGCGCTGTTGTTCCTGCGACACTTCTTAAATCAAATAGATATTTTGTTCCTGTAACATCATCAAATCTAAAATAACCTTCAACGGTAAAGTTTCCTGTACCAAATCCAAAATCATTTGTACTTGCAACGGTAGCATAATCACCTGTTCCGTCTAAGTATAAACTTGCTGTTCCGTATTTTTTCTGTGTGGTACTTAATTGAGCATCACCAGAAAGGTTAATTGTTTTGTCGTTTCTATTAGGGTTAGTAACAAATCCAGTTACCTTTCCATCAAAAACAAGCCTTAAATTTCCGTCAATTGTAGTAGATGATTCGATAACACCCGAAGCAAGTACGGTAGATCCGTCTTCTGATGTTAACGTTACGGTATCGCCGTTACTAAATGTTCCTGCATAATTTGTTAAATCAACTTTTGTTTTACCATCACCACCGCGGCCTGTGTTTCCGCTAACAGCATAAATTCCTTTGTCTGCAAAATAGATAAAGCAGTTTAGCCATTCCACTCTAGCACCATTTGTCATGTAAACTGCTGTTTGATTTGGAATAAAGAATGTTGTATCATTAAACAACATTGCCGCTTCCAATGAATTTGCTGTTACTAGACTTCCGTCGATCTTAGCACCACGTCCTGCATCACCGCTGTCAAATCCGTATGGATCACTTGCTGTGATTGTTGTTCCTCTACTTAAAACCGTACAATTAATAATGTATGGAGATTGTAATGGTACTGAAATTCCTGCAGGATTAAAAGCATACGCATATCCTGTATCGTTTACAGCATCATATTTCATATCCTTGATGGTTAAGTTTTCAACCGTTGTTCCGCTATCTAAGTGAAAACAATCTTTGTTGATTGTGCCAGCAGTACCAGTAATAATTGTTGATCTTAAACCTGCACCAACCACACCAACACCTGCCGGAACTACCAATGGAAATATTTCTGTATATGTTCCTGAAGCAATTTTGATAATATCGCCCGAGGTTGCAACACTTAACGCTTTTTTAATTGTTGCGTAGGCACTATCTACCGAAGTTCCTTCTTCAGTATCGCTACCGTTTGTTGTAACGTAATATGTGTTTCCTTCTTCATTAAGAAGTAAATTTTCAATTCTAACTTTACCAGTGCCGTTTGCACGAATAGTTAAATCTTGATTAGAATCTATTGTTTCAATTGTGTTATCACTTAATTGTAATCCACTAACATTGATATTTCTTGTGTTAATTGTTTTCCATCGTTGTGTCGGAGTACCTAGTGTGTACTTGTCGTCTTCGTCTGGAATAATATTTGAAATTAAATCTGCATTAATAGCAATAGTGTCAGTTGGTTGATCACCTAAACTAATATTTCCGCCGGCAGTAATATTTCCTGTTGCGTATAAATTTCCTGTAACGTTTGTGTTACCTACTAATTCAATAGTTCCTGTGCCGTTTGGACGTAATTCAATAGGTGCATTAGAATCTAATGTCGTAATATAGTTGTCATTTAATTCTAATGAATCTACATGAATTTTTGAGTGATATATTACAGGATCATTACCAGAAGGTGTTAATTCAATAGTACCTAATGTACTACTAATTGTGTTGTTCTGAAATGTTAAGTTACCTGTTGTTGCTGAATTTGTTGCTATCCAGTCTGTGACTTGCACCGTGCCGTTTACATCTAGTTCATAAGAAGGATTGGTTTTCTTAATACCAATGCGACCATTGTTAACATCCAAATATAGTAAGTCTGTTTCAAACGCTAAATCTACACCATTACGTATAAGATTAGCCTTTAACAACGGACCCGAAATACGACCCACGGCCATTGTGTTTCTCCTTATAAACGGGCATCCTGTGCCTCCAACCACCTTACATCGCGGGTTGACCACGGTATGTCCTCGCAAGAACTCTTGCGATTAATAGTATTTAGTCTAAATTGGAAAAAGGGTGTGAGTAGGTGCTAATTATGCGCCTAAAATACTTCCGTCATAACCGTGCATTACGGTTACATCCTTGCCGAAAGGTACTGGGGAATCAAACTTAATATATTTGTCTCCACCATTATCTACAAGAGTGTAGTTAACTCCTGGAATTTGAATAACGTTTTCAACTAGTGTAATAACATTCTCTGCCGCAACAGGTTCAGGATTTAATGGACCAAATTCAGTTATTGACGCATCACCTGTTCCTAGGTTTTGTACTTGAATTGTTCCTGGTCTATTGGTTCTAAGAAGTTCCCAACTATTGCCGACATACACTTCTAGTTCTCCTAGTGTTGTGTTATATCTAATAGTGCCGTTAGCAGGTGCTGGTGATCTTTGTGATGTATTACCACCACCAATTTGAATTCCTTGGATTGCTCCTGCAAATTGTACAGAACCGTTGATATCAATAAACAATGATCGATCAACGATATTCTTTGTTCTTAGAAATGCTTGTTTTACAAATCGCACTGATTACACCTCAATAGTTGAAATTGTGCATGAAACCGTTGCCGGTGATGTAGTTTCTGCAATAATTCTATCACCATTATCAAGAACAAACTTTTCTGTATCCATGATAAATGTTTCGCCTGCAGGAATTGATAATACATGCAGTATTTTATTATAGTCTGCATGACTTTGGCCGTTTTTAACTATATACAAACTTAAAAAAGTATCTGCATCTGTTAAACTAGTATCGCCTGGTATGTTATCAACGTCTGCATAGTTACAAAATATCATACTGGTTACAGCATTTGTACCACTGGATGTGTACAACGTTGTAGGTCCTGCATCAATAAAGTTATTATGAATCGCCATTTTTTCTTCCTAAAATATCATGCTCATAAGCAATGATCTGTTTTTACTAGTTATCTCGTCTCTTGTATTGTTATTTACAAAAAATAGGCCAGTTCCACCCAGTCCTTCTGGCTGAACGTATATTTTTAATCTGTCTGTTGTACCAGTTGGTGCACTAGATACAGGGTTTGCAATGCTTAATACATCGTCAATTACTACCTGTCCTGTTCCACTTGCTTGTAAAATTAATTCTTGGTTACTATTTGATGCCCTGATTGTTGTTCCGTCTATCGTAACATCGCCTAAATTAAATTCATTTAATGTAATTTTAAGTCTTTGAACATTATCAACGTAACCTGTAATTCTTGACTCTGGATCTCCGTCATTTAAATCTTCTGTGTTTACGTAAGTGTTATCTGTTCTAATCTCAGGAATGTTAATCGTTGAGAAAATGTTGTTAACATAAGCAACGTTTGGAATATCGTCATCGGTTAATCCTGTTTCGTAATTTGCTGTTCCTCTAACACTCAATTTTGCATTCGGTGCGTTTGATCCTAGTAATACCAAATCTTCGCCTGTTGTGCTAATATGGTTAGTTCTAATTGCCGCTATTTCGGAGCCTATTTTAAAAGTAAAAATACCATCACCAGCACCGCCGTTTGGTTTGGTGTATGTTAATGTATCGTCCCATAAAAGTGTTGCCGCATCTGCTATGGTAACTCCGTCTGGTTTAAAACCTCTTGAAATTGATAACCCCGATTGCCCTAGGGTAATTGTTTCAGTTCCAGTTTCACCTTTGTTAAGTGTAATAATGTTATCTTCAATATCAAGATTGGCAGTATTAACCGTAGTAGAAACACCCTCAACAATTAGGTCGCCCGTAACCCTTACGGTTCCTTGCTCGTTACCCGTGTCGAGAGTAATTGTACCATTTGATGCAGTAATTACTTTATAATCACCTGTTACTTTTAAAACGTCTACAGCCATATTAGTAGGATCCTTACTTTATAGCATTATTTAGTCAAGAGAAAAGGGTAAAGCGAACTTTACCCTTTCCGTGTTTGCAATTAGATTGCTGTAAGAACCATGATAGATTCTGTAGAGTCGTCTTGGATTTCCCAAGTATAACGATTGTTATTGAAATCTCTACAAGTTCTATTGTAAAGTTTCTTAATACGCACTTGGTTTCCATCACTGCCTGCTAGTGTACCTTGTAATGACATTTCATTAGCATCTAATGATCCTGCCGCTTTATCTACTAAAGTTACAAGTCCAACGTTACCTTGGCTGTTTCCTGCTTCAGTATCGCCGATGTTTTTATTAGTACCTGTTTTCTTATCGTTAACAATGAACTTGCTTTCGCTTCTTTGTCTTACGATATATCCTTCTTCAGATTCAGCATTAGCACCAACCTGTACGTTTACCGTAAAGTTAGTACCGTCTGCTAACAAACCGAAGTATCTTTTGTTTACTGGTCTTCCCATTGTATTCTCCTTTTGTTTTATATGTTGCCGTTCTAGGGTCTACGCGGTGGATATCCGCATAAGTCCTACTCTAGGTAGGCTCCTAAATTGACACTATTATTTAGTCGGTTCTAGTAAACAAGTGCAGAAGATGTATTGAAGAAAAGTCTTTTATTGCATTATTAATTTTTTTACATTGGTCTTTGTGTTTAACTAATAACCCGTCGCTAGGACGTCTTCTTATTTCTATTTCTATATCGCCTAGTTTTTTAACTTCACTACCAATGGCAGAACAAAATTTTATAACGTCAAATTTAAATTCTGGTGCGGTTTGAATTAGTTGTCGTATTTCCTGCTCAACGTTTTTCCAGTCTAACGATGTTTCTAATTCTTTCATTATTACTATTTAATAAAAGAAAGTTGGTGGAGGAGACGGGATTCGAACCCGCGGTTGGATAGCCTCGGAAACTATTGCATTGAGCCACTCTGCCACTCCCCCTTGATTAACAATGAAAAATGGCAAAATGATATAATAGATTCCGAGACTATCGTAGTGTATGATAACATTAACCATTCTCCTTAAACGTTATAGTTTGTAAATCAAGGTTAATGTTGAGTGTAGAGTGTACTAATCCACGTCACCTTCGTACTAACCATCTGTCACCAGCGTTCGCTGTCACCAGGGGCGTCCCAAAGTTCACCGCCAATCAGCATTGACTTTGTTTTACAATAATATTTATAGATGAAGTGTTGATAGGTATTAAATTAGAGCAGAAATATTGACAAATTGGACAAAAAAATAGGGCGACCTAAGCCGCCCTATTCTAATCACGTTACTCTCTTGGATTACGAGAATGATACGTTGGCAGAAGTGATTGACACTTTACCTAAGTAGTCACCAGCGTTACCTAGAGATGATGCTGTGTTTGACAACTCAACGTAACCATATCTTGTCATAAATGACACAACTGGTTCGAAAGTTGACGGATCAAGAACAACACCAGAAGACATTAACGGAATGTATGGGCAATAGAATGCCGCCGCGTCTGCTTCTGAAGAGCCTTTGTATCCAACTAACACTTGGTTAGCATCTTGACCTGAATCAGCCAAGTAAGCGTCAACATACACTTTCATTGCGTTGTTTAATGTACCAACGAATTTAGTGTTTGTTGGGCCTTCAAACGTACCTTCTGTAGTTCTTGCGAACGCTGAAGTTGTAGCAGATTGTAGGATAGTCAATGCTTGGTTTGAAACCACTGCAAAGTTACCTGCGCCTCTACGTGTACGCTGAGCGATCAAGTTAGCAACTCTGTTGATTTGAACTGCTAAAGCCGCATGTTCATCACCAACGAAAGTAGCAGTACCGGATACAGCCGCTTGGTCGTATGTTTGTTCAACTGAAGCAAGTGATCTTAATGAAGCAAGGATCTCTTGGTCGATTTCAGCAGTAATTTCTTGTGCTAAAGCCGCCATGATTTCTGCTTCGATATCAATGCCTTGTTGTGCTTGTGCATCTTGAGCCGCTTCAAACGTCCAACGAGCAGATAGTTTACGAGTTTTCGCTTCTACTGCTTGTTTTAAGATTTGAATGCTTAACTTTTTACCTGCATTACCTTCTAATGCCGCTGTTGCATCTGCTTTGTCAGTAGAACCACCACCTGAATAGCCTAAGCCAATTTGGAATGGTGATAATGCTTCATCGCCTGCTGTTACGTCATCAAAAGTTTCTGCATAACGCACTCTCAATGTGTGGATCTGTGATACAGGTCCAGTCATAGGTTGTACACCAACAATCTCGTTTGCGATTGTAGTTGGCATAACCCTTCTAATTACTGGAAGAATAACACGGTTAAGTGTTGCTACGTTCCCAGCGGATGTAGCGCCAGAAGTTGCCGCCTCAGCGAGATACTTGCGAGTGTTCTCGAGAGTGACGTCCATTACGCTCTTCTTGTGACCTTCTAAGCCTTCAAGAAGTGCTACCTTGGTCTCCTGCCAGTTTTCTTTTAGTATGTCTGACATTTTATGTCTCTCCTTTTTAGTTTAATCCCGCTAATCTGCGGAGTTCAATTAAGTTTGAATTTTCTTCTACCTTGATTTCCTTATCGCCTGTTACTTCTGTGCCTTCCATGATTGCCTTTTTTGTTGCAGTTGATGGACGTTTGTCCTCCATTACCGCGGGTAGATACTTTTCAAACGCAGTATGCAATTTACTTGTTTGCACACTTTCCAATAGTTCAGACATGATTTCTCGTTTGTCTTTCCCTAATGGGTTTAACAACTCATTCATCACCTTAACACGCTCTGCTTCGTCTCTGGCTTTAGCAATTTCTGCTTCCTTAGACTCAACAATAGTATCCTTCTCTGTGATGGCTTTCTTAGCCTCTGCTAATTGTTCTTCTTTCTCAGCAACGACTTTCATTAACTTCGCAGTTTCTGATTTTTCGTTTAAGAAAGAACCCATGTATTCATTAGCAAATGCTTCGAATAGTTTTCTACCAAAGTGGTTTTCTCTAGAAGCACTAATGTCTTCTTTGAGTTGTTTGATTTCGTCTGTTAATTTAGAATTAACAGCAGACTCAACCACTTTTGCAGATTTCTCAATAAAGCGTCGTTTCACTTCATCAAGTTTTGATTTTGCTTCACGTACAAGTTTAACCTTAGTTTCGGCAAGATCTTTTTTGTCTTCTGCAAACTCTGTGATTTCTTTTGCTAATTGTTTGACCACAAAGTCTTCGAGTTTTGCAAAGTTTTCAGAAACCTTTTTACGGTCTTCATTCAACTCTGAAATTTCTTTGGATAACTGACCGAGTACAAACTCTTGCAGTTTACCAGAATGTTCAGCAACCTTCTTCTTATATTCAACTCTTGCTTCCGCAAGTGCTTTCTTATCTTCAGAAAGTTCTTTAATTTCTGATTCCAAACGCTCGGAGACCATTGCATCAATCGCTTCAATCATGTTAGTTTTATCATGTTCGTAGCGGTTAGCAAATTCTTCACGTAGTTCAGCAGTAACACTATCACGGTGTTCTTTGACTTTTGATTCCCAGGCACCAGTAATTTGGTCTTTGACCTCTTCACTAATAATCCCAGTTTCAAAAAGTTTGTTAAAAACGTCACTCATCGTGTTTCTCCTTTTTGTTACTGCAAGCCTTTTATGACTCGTAGTATCTGTTCTTGTAGATACTTTTGTGCTTTAGGATCATTTCCTACCTCACCTGCTGATCTAATTGCACGTAATCCACCTCTGGTGTTCATTAAGTGTTCATAGATTGGTGTAGGATATGCTCCCGGAGCACTTGGTTGTGCTACCACGTCAACGGTAATAATTTCAAACTCCGAAACTTCACCATTGGACTCGTTAACATTTCCGCTTCCTCTAGATGAGACACCTAGTTTGACTCCGCTTTCCAGCATCGTCTTCACTAGGTTTCCCATTGGAGTTGGCAAAATTTTCATCTTACCAAATCCGTTAGGACCGTCCATCCACATATCTGTTATCATGTGGCTAACTCTGTCCAAATTTACTTTTAAATCATCTGGGTGATCTACTTCACCAAGAACTGAGTACCCTCCGTCAATTTGATCCTTTAGGGTCTTTACAGCGTTGCCTATCTCAGAGACAGGGTAAACACGCTGGTTAGCGTTTTTGACACCACCCTGAATACAAATGCCCTTTAGATAAAGAGACTTGTTTTCTCCTTCACCTTGTGACTCTAAAGTGACCTTTGCTTGGTCAAATGTCAAATTTTCTCGTAGGTATAAAGATGCCATATTGGCTTCCTCCTAATTACTCAGCAGTCTTTTTTACAGATGCTTTTTTAAAAGAATCCCCAGCGTTAGCACCTGGTTCATTCTCGAAAGAT
>Ga0255760_10002458_pt1 | contig 17136 bp, 7 predicted proteins | sample 071ome_25_FD_179960 | JGI IMG/M metagenome (GOLD analysis project Ga0255760, IMG submission 179960) | Coastal salt marsh microbial communities from the Groves Creek Marsh, Skidaway Island, Georgia - 071410BT metaG (version 2) | ecosystem: Environmental > Aquatic > Marine > Intertidal zone > Salt... | reverse complement strand
GAGCCATCCGGTGTGACTTCCAACGTTCGCCGTGGCATCGCTCCATCCGATTCCTCCCCCGATTGTGGTCGTAGTAGCCGTGGCTTCATCGAGCGAGTCTAATCCAAACAGCGGATCGTCGTTGATGTTTTGGGCAGCAACGGCAACACCGCTTTCACTGTTATCGTTTGCTGTTGTATTCTTGGACGAACTCCAGACGCTCCCGAACGCGTTATCGACGGATAAAACCGGAGAGGCGATGCGGAGCGGCTCAATCTTGCCGGAGAGGTACGCGCCGGACGCGCTTCGATGCATAACACCATCGTCGTTATCGTCACCTTCACTTCTCTTGTTGTTATTGACTATTTCTTCTTCGTTGTCAATCGATGCCTCTAAGATATCCTTCTCTAGCTTCTCCGTCAACTTTTGTTGTTGCTCAAACTGCTGCTGCCGTCTCAACAATCGATGCGACGTGGACAAACTCGAGCTCGGCTTTTGCCTCAAAACGTTCTCCGAGTTTACTGCCGAAGACGGATCCTTCGAAAGCACTTTCACCGCCGCGCCTGGCGCCATCCCTTGCGTCGTCGTTGTCGTCGTCGCGCCTAAAGTTTGCTTCAGCAATCTTCTCTCTTCCGCCTCTCGCACCCGTCTCCCACCGCGCTTCTTCCTCGTTTTCAACATCTCCCCTCCTATTCCTCCTTGTTGGAGCTGGTGTTGCTTCACATGCGCGCGTTGCTGATGTTGCATGTGCTCCAGTCGTTTCTGCTGCTCTTGCTGCTGGTGCAATTGAATTTCGATGAGCTGTTGCGTTGTTAAGTGTTCTCTTCGCACTGGCGGTGGCGCGATGCCTGTGGACGTAGGCGCCGCTGCTATTTCAGCCGCGGCGGCTACCATTACTGCTTGCTGTTGTTGTTGTTGCTGCTGCTGCTTCGAGTTTCCAACGAGCATTCGTAACGGGTTCGCAATATTCGATGTCGCAGTCATCGGCGTCGACTTGCCGGCCCACGTGGATGATTTTGAGGACAGTTTTTTTGCCTCCAACTCTCTCGCGACGCGATCAATTTCATCTTCAAATTTCAATCGCGCCTCATCCACGTAACCTCCTCCTCCTCTGTCGTTATTTTCGCTCTTATTATTATTATCATTGTTGTTGTTATTATTATCACGATCCTTTGTCGTCGCGTCGTTGTCATTCCGTTTCATAATCGTCACGTTCCCGATGGAACTGTTTTGTTTCAAAAACGCGCTCGTGTCTTCGGCGTGTCGTCTTCCGTTGTTGTGATCTCGATTATGCGATCTCCCATTCGAAGTGTCCCTCTTCGGGCTTCTCGGCATCGTCGTGTTTCCATCTTCGTATCGTCCTCGATCGTCGCTGGACATTTCAAACTTCCAGTGATGATCGGCATCATCGGCGATGTTATTACTCGTCTCGCTCCTATAGGTTGTGTTATTATTCGGATCTAACGAATCTCTCAAGCTCGGAAACTCTCTTCGCGTCACTTTCTCTTCCCTTCTGGATACGACGTTGGTCTTCCCAAGCAAACTCGGATCGTGTTCGTGCACTCGAACGACAGACTCGCCGCCGTCTCTGTTCTTATCCCCACCTACGCTCCCACCCACGATGACGTTCGTCCCCCACTGCGACGTCGACTGAATCGGTTTCACCTCTACGATTTTCACGAAATTACCATGACCCGCGGCGTCGTTCCCGTCGTTCCCTCCGCTCGAAGAAGCGCCGTTGTTCGCGACGGAAGCGGCAGCAGCAGCGGAGGAAGAAGAAGAAGACGCCGCTTGTTGCCCCCACCCTCCGCCGTTTTGCCTCAGCTTCGACACGATATCCTCGCCGTCTTTATCCTCTTTAGTACTCGTACCGCCGCTCTTGTTGTTTCCTTTATTAATCAAGCTCAACTTTGGGTCGTACCCGTTGTGTTCTTTCCTCATCGACGGCAACACGATTGGTTTCGGCACTTTCACTTTATTCGTCGACGAATGGGCGCTTCCAGAGCCGCTTCCACCGCCGCCGGATGCATTCTTTCCAAATCCGCCGCCTCCTCCGGCCCCGAACAGCAAGCCTCCTCCCAATATTCCTTTTTCATCTTTCTTCTTCCCGCCAGTGCCACTTCCACTTCCTCCTCCGCTCGAAGAAGATATGAATCCTCCCTTTTAGATTTTAACAATGAAAAACGAAGAGAGTGTCAGATGATGATACACACATCGCACCACGACCGCGCACAAACTTTGCGCTCTCTCTTTCTCTCTCTCTTTTTAGCGACGATCATCTCGTCGCCAGAGACTAGAGAGAGAGTTTACGAGAGTTTACGAAAAAAGAAGCGGGAGAGAGAGAAAGAAAACAAAGACACGCGTCTGACTAAGCTTAATTGCGGATTAGAAAAATGAGAAAAGAGGTCTACACGCGTGTGCATTGAATCGCGCTGTGTTTGCGTACCTTTTTACCTCCTCCTAAAGAACCGGACATCTTCAAAGGAGAAGAACGAACGCGTGAGAGGAGGAGTGGGAGGAGGAGAAGGCAGAGAGAGACCTCTCTCTCTCTCTTTCCTTCTCGCGTTGTTCGAATATATTATATGTGGTGTGTATACACATTTTTACGAAAAGAGGATTTTTGGTCTCTTCTACTTAAACCCTAAACCCTAAACTGCTTTTGGTCGTTTTTTACAGAAGAGAGAGAGAGAGAAGAAAAAAACAGTACGCGTAGTATACAAAAGAGATACGATATAACATAACATGAATACGTATAGAATATAACATGAACAACGCCGCCGTTTTCGTCGTCCGTCGTTGTTACTCGTGCCGATGCGAGCGTCATAGTTATCATCATAATCGTTCTTCGGTGGTGCCGCGAAAGAAGAGTAACGATGACAACAACATCAACAACGGCATCTTTATTAGAAACTTTGATGATAAAAGAGCGATGCATATAAAATCCGCCGGCGATGGCATAGACGGCGTCTCCGGCGAAGAGGACAAAGTCGTCGTCAGGTTCTGGCACCATTTCGGAAGCAGTAAAAAATGCGCGGAAAAAAGAGCGTCGTCGTCGTCCTCTTCGTCGTCCTCTTCTCTGTTTAGAAACCCGAGCGAGTTGGAAGCGCGCGTGCGAAGGTTACACCGGTACCTCGGGCATAACGTCGACGTGCCAATGACGGTGGCGAACGTGCCGGAGATTTTAGAGTTGGACGCGGAGGTGGTTTGTAAACGGTTGATGTTTTTGTTCAAAGTGATACCGTCGTTCAACGGATCGAAGGTGAGCAAAAACGCAACCTTGTTGACGCTCGAGCGAGAGGAAGTGGAACGCAGAGTAAACGCGGTGGTGGAGTTAGAGAAGAAGAAGTGGGTAGGGGGCGGCGTGGACGCGGAGTACGCGAAGGAGTGCGCCAAGGAGAGGATGATGAGGAATCCGTCGGTGTTGCTGCTCGATTCGGTGACCGCGCAGTGCAACGCGGAGGAGAAGCTCGTTCAGCATCGATGAAGATGACGACGACGACGAAGCGCGCGTGTATTATGAAAATTCAAAAAATAGTTTATAGAGTGCGTATTTCCAAATTTATTAGCATATAACGTTACGAATCGAACAGACGTAATTTTCCAGTGAGGCGATCTAACACCTCGTTCTCGCACGGTCCAATCGCCATGACCGTCTCCGTTCCGTACGCTACCTCCGTCCTTCCCGCATCTTCGACGACGAAATGCGGGATTCGCTTCATGCTACAACTCGCTCTTAAATCCTCCAACGTTTCCATATTCGCGATGGACAAGCACACCTTCTTTTGCCCTTCCTCGATCCACGCTTTGAGATTCTTCTGAACCGTTGGGTTCGATCGATACTCTTCGCTTATTAACCTTTGGAATAAACCGACCGCGGCGTGCGAACACTGCGCGGCGACTTTCCCCGAACTCATGTTCAAATCTTCGCGGACGAGCAAGACCATTTTTTGCTCCTTCGCGTTCGCCTTCGGCTTCGGTTCAATTTTGTTCCCTTTCGAGTCAAACGTAAAATCTGGGTCCGCGTCGTCGTCCGGAAGTTCCGTTATTTTAGCTCTCGTCTGCAACAGCGGTTTCTTCTTCTTCTTCTTCTTCTTCTCTTCCTCCTTTTCTTTCCTCTTCGACTCTTCCTCGTCGACGTTTTGCCAAAACCTCAAGCCGTACCCTAACGCGAAGCCTAAAAAAATAAAGCGCATTCGTCGTCCAAAGAACAAACCAACGACGCCGTTGTTGTATCGAATCTTGTTCAGCAACGTCATCTTCGTTCGATATTTCGGTTTCACTCTTCTGGTGGTGGTTTTTCGCTGAGGCGAGCTCACGACCGCTTCGTTCGGTTTCTCTTTTCTCGTCCCGGTAGGGGATGCGGCTCGTTCCATCCGCTCTCGCGTGGCTTGATCGACGTTCGATTGAGAGACCATTTTTCTCCGCTATTTATATATATATTCAAAGATGAATACTATCAGCGTCAACGTTCTTCGTTGGTTTTATTGTTGTTGCTCTGGATGCGCGCAGAGAAGGTGCTTTTGTGTGATGTTGGCACGACGAGAGAGAGAGGAGGGGTTTTGTAGAGGAGGTGTCTTGTGAGGTACGAGTACTGTTTCTAGATTAGGGGTTGATTGTGCCGCACTTTTATATGAAATGAGAACCAAATACGAGTGTACAATACACACACACACACACACGATAATGATGATGATGATGATGATGCGCTAAAAGATGTACTACATTTATTACTAAAATTACAAGAACCTTCCGCTACTAAAAGAGAGGTACGTGTATTATTATTCAAAGACATTCTCGCGATCGATTTCGGTGACGTTGACCGCTCCCGTTCCAGAAGTTTTCAAATCTTGGTCGTCCGCCGAGGCGAAATCGAGAAAGTGCGTGGGGCGATGACTCTCGTGGTAATATTCCTTAGGATTGGCCAACTTCAACGCGTATTTCATGTTCGCCGAGTGCTTGACGCCCATGAAGTTGTAATTCCACGGTTGTCCGTCCGGAACCATGTAATAGCCGTAAAAACGATCGGATAAAAGCATTTGGACTTTCTCGTAGTGAGAAGGTTGGTAGCCTTGCGGGTTGCCGACGTTTTGGTCTTTTTGTTGTCTTCCCCACTCGTAGCCTTTCGGCGTGAGTTTGTACGCGGTTAACGAGCACGAACCGGGAGTAAAGGAACACGTGACCACGATGGCTTTCTCGCCGTCCCACGAGGAATTCTTTTCCAAAATTTGCGCGTGTTTGGCGCAATCCTGCGGCGGTAAATGTGGCGTTTCGTTCGGCTGCGTGTGTATCCACCCCAACGGTTCCAAATCTCTCAAATATTCGTGATCGGGTAACTGCGTAGGTAAGTGCGTAGTCGCGTGGTTGCCCCATTGCGGCGGTATAACCACGCAACGAATTTCTTTCACGTTCGGGTTGTCCGGAGGAGAGACGCCGAATAAGTAGCCGCTGATTTGCGTGCGTAAATCGGCGATGGTGATGAATTTCTTCAACACATTCTTCGGGACGACGTACGTGTACCCAGTCTCCTTGATGTCTTCCGAGTTGACGTAAATATGGTTCACTCGCAAGTGTAAATTCGAAGCTGAAATCGCACGCACTCTCCAATCAGTTTTCGATCCAAAAGTCGTCTGTTCGTACGGAGAAGTCGTCGTAACAATCAACTCGTCCCCGTGCACGTTGGTCGTTTTTGTCGTCACCGCTTGCAACTGCGCAGCGTCCTCGTTCGCGGCTTGCTTTTCAATCTCCGCAATTTGTTGGCGTTGCAACGAAGGCGGCGTGATTTCCGCACCCAAGATGATGTCACGAATTTCCGATTGCGTCAAAGCGGAGACATTGACGTTGTTCTTCTTGGCGTAATCGCCCAAGATTAAGTCTTTCAGAGCGATTTCCACTTTAATCCACTGTTCGTCCGTCAAGTCTGGCCACACGTGGTGCGGCTGCGTGATGATCGTTTTGTCTGGCTTCAACAACATTTTCGTCTTGTCGCTATTCACGTGCAACGCTCTCAAGATTAATATCAATCGAGAAAACGCCGTGTACGAGCTGATCGACTTCAACCAATCGTCGTAAATGTTGAATAACACCATCTGCGGCTCGGTCGCTTTCAAAATCAAATCGCCAAATTTTTCAATCTTCATGCACGCTTGAAACGGCATTTGCAACTCGCTTCCTTTGATGACAATGTTCGGAAAATCTAACAAGTGCACTTCCAAAGGATCCAACATGCCTTTTCTAGTCACGATGATTTGTTTCGGTTGCTCTTCGATCGGTAGAGATCGGACTAACGCCGCGACTTCCTCCGCGGTTTTCCATTTCGCCAACTGCCCTAAACGTTTTTGACCGGCCCACACGGAAGTGTGAATGACTTTCAAAAAGAGTTGACCAGTTCTCGGATTGAAGATGAAGATGGCACCGTTTATTGGTTTTGTCGTCAAGTTTCCTTCGAACGTCTTGTGGATCGTGACCCGGTAGACGTTCGTGTCGTCGATGAACCAGATGCATTGGTTTGAGAACAACTCACCGTAATTCTGAGAGTTCAAATACGGCTCCGTCGGTTCCGAAGAGTACAACTGCAACCCTTTCCTTATGCGCTCGCGGAGGACATACAGCGCCGGATTCGCCTTCATGATCTTTGCCATTGCTTGCTGAATCAACGGTTTACATCCCGGGAACCAGTTGCCATACGCCGCGTGTAAGTTGTACGCCAAATCGATGCCAATCATCGCGCCCGTCGGCGACGGGTAAATGGACATGTTATCCGTCGTGTAATCCAGAAACTTTGCGCGCGTGTATCGTTCGATATCGTGCGAATCAAAGTCACCCCACCTCAACTGCACATCCAACCAATACTTATTCGACGATTTTTGATCAAACTGGTCGTTCACGTCGCCCATCAACGATGGTTTGGAAATTTGCCACTTGTACGACGCAAAGAGTAAAATGTCCGCGCACGACGAGTTCATCTTGTACGACTTTCTCGGGTGAATCGTCTCTTTCTGCACAGTTTCAATCTCTAACGCGTCCAATTCTTGATCGCATACCTGACATATATCCATAACCACGCTCTCATGGATCTTCTGCCACAAGTGCGCGCGGAAAATCTGCACCAAAGAAATCTTCAAAGTTGGAATTTTGCCGTGCATGAAAATTCCCGTCAAATCTAACTGCACCTGGAAACCGACGTAGACGTTTGCTCGATTAATTGTAGGCGACCACCACAAGGTGAAACGCCTGTTTGGAATCTGGTTCAAACCAGACCTTTGCGCGTTGGTCAACTTCTTAAATTTCATCGAGTCTTCAAATCCTGAAGCCTTCTCCCAAAATAAGCCTTCCCATGTCGGGAAATACGTGCCTTTGAACAGCGTGTGTTCCAAGATACCTTCAACGCCACCCAAGGCTTGAATGACGTCCGTGCGGTAATTGTTCAAGTTCCACAACTTGCCGTCGTGTCTTTGATGCGTCCACCAAAACTGGTTAATCTTCATCAAGTGGTTCTCTTTAAAGTGCGCGCGAACTCGCCACCCTTTATCGTACGCTAACGTGTGCCGATCTTTCTGAAACAATGTGTTGATTCTTGGAATGCCGCGATCCCAGGAGTCTTCTAAATCTTCCAGCGTCAATCTTCGATTCTGCGCTTGAGCCTCTTGCCTCTTCATGGCATACTCAGCCCACACGCGTTGGGAATCGGTGAACTCCGCTTCCCAAGGTTGCAGATATCTGTAGAGGTTCGGAATCAACTGATCTTCCTCGTGCGACATGCCCGATCGGAAGTGAGTGACGCCTGAATCGGTTTGAACGGAATATCGCAAATCCGATTGCGGGATCAAAATGTGGCCCATAGAGAGCATACCAAGTCCACCAATCTCCTTTGGAGAATAGAAGACGACCGGAGGAAACCTCGACGGCATCTTCGAGTTCAAGCCAATCTTGATACGAGTTTGAATTTTGTTCTCGCATTTGACCAACAAGTCCAAAAGTTCTTGCGTGTGCACCACGGCTTCTCGATAATACGTCATCAACGAAATCAACGCCGTGTTCCATTTATTCGCAATCTTGGAAAACGTCGTCGCCCCGGAGGACATCAAGACTTGTCGAATTCTGTTCTCGAACGCTTTCAAACCTTCATCGTCGACCCGCAAAAACGCTTGCGCGGTTCTTTCCTTTGTCTCTTCGTTTTGCAAGTTCCACACGCCATCTTTTTGCGCAAAGTACTCTGTTTGCATGCGAATCTTTGGCATTAACCTCACTTCGAATCCGCACATGTTGAACAGTAAGTTTGGATTGTCTTTTGAAAACACGGAGCAGAACCCGTTGTCCCACTCCAACGTCGTCAACGATCGCGGCAAACGATTCTTCATGTCCCAGAATACCGCTCGTCCCAAGTTTACGTCGTGTTTCATCAAACGCATCCTCGAATCTCTCGGCCAACACTTTTTGTTGTTGTAACCAACCATGTTTTCGTTGTTCGGATCGGGGTGTTCGGTGAGATATCTTTGAATGAGGTCCTTCGCCTCTTCCGCGGTGAAGCGGAACAAGATGTGAAGCTTATCGATGTATCGAGAGTATAAACGAATCGGATGTCTCGTCTCTGTTCGAACGTCGCGGTAACTGATAAACTCGTTCGGCATTTGCGGCGGACCGGCAATTTCCGACGCTCGAGTCAAACCCAACACCAACAAATCTAAAACCAAACCGTAATATTGCGTCAAAAACGACGCAAATTGTAAACCTCGAATCATACCGTACGAATTCGTGTGCGACATGTCTTTATACGCAATGGTCACGTTGTTCTTCGCGGTGCAGTAATCAGCAATGTTGTGATCGACAATCAATCGTAACAATCTGTTCAACATGGTCAGATCGACTTTTTCGAACATTCGCTCAAATTTCGTTTGCAACATCACGACGCATTCGCCTTCGCTCGTGTCCCAGATATCGGTCAAGTTGTTGATGCCTTGACACCACTTATACACTAACAAAGGAGGCGGTTCCGTATCAGACGGTTTAATCCAGTTCGGGAACAAGTGCCTTTTATCGGACTCGTACCAAATGTACTGATCAAGATACGCATCCGTGATCTTCTCCAGAGGCTCAATAGCGTATACCGGAATCAAGTGCGAATACATGTCCATGAACTCCATGTTGCACTCTTTAAACGCTCTTTGGGTTAGCAAATGACGTTTAATTCTCGATAAAGCCTCGTGCGGATTATCGAACGCTTGCTCGATTAAACCCAACTCCTCTCTCTCTTGTTGGTTCAACCGAACGGCTAATGAATAATTTTCCTTCAATCGTTCGAGCGCTAAAATCAACAGCTTGCGATCGTGTTTATACGACAGCGGAGGGAACGGGATCGGCGAGAACTTTCGAGATTCCAACCAGTGCACGGTTGTGGTGTAAATCGCCACGGCCTCTTCCGGAGTCACGTACGGCCCATCTTTCAAGTAATTGTGTTGACGTTCGTGCTCTGCTTTTAACCACAAGCGGGTCAATCGGCGTAAATTTTTCCTGCAGACGGTTTTATCCACCGTCGCTCCTCGGCGAATCCGTTCGCGGTTGTAATGCGCGACGTTCGTCCACCAATCGGCTTTAGACTTAACATATCGCAAAATCATATTTTCAATTGGAACTGGCATACCCGGGACTTTCCAGGGAATGTTCGCTTTGAAACTTCGCCATGCTTCGGAAAGATGCGCTAAAATCGTTCTTGCTTTGTTCTGCTTCACGCCTTCCGGCATGCTGTCGAGAATGTCGTGCATGACTGCCGCTCGTAATTCTAAATCGAAATGAGACTCAATTCTTTGTTTTGTGACTGTTTTCGCGATGCCTTTGGCGTTTCTTCCTTCAAACTGCCTGGCTAACAAGTTGCCCAACCACCTTTCGAGAAGTGGGACAATGCCGCGTAAAAAGAAAATCCAGACGCGCCACATGGGCGCCCAGAAACCGACGCCTGGGCCTTTGCCGACCGGTCCTGTGTTGAAACGATAGTAGATCAAGTGCTTCAAATCTTTGCACGTTCTTATTTGGCGCATCAGACGATATTTGTATCGATACATCCCAGTCAACTGTCCAACGTGCGAGAAAATGTATTGCAAACCATCCGCCAATTGGAACGCGTCCACGTTACCTAATCGATACTGAACGTTCGCGTCTACGGTAAGCTTGGTTAAACGTAAAATCTCACGCATTAAGTGGAACGCGTTCCCAAATCGAGACTTTTTGCGTTCTTTCGTCGTCAACGTCTTCACCGGTTTCAAGTTGAAGTTATAATCCAAGTGCAAATAGTTCAAGTTCTTGCGATGGATCAACAAGTTCAACATGTTGTAGCCCTGTCTGCAGACTTGCAAGCCGGCTTCGACCCAATCTAATTCGGTGCACTGGAAAAATTTCGTCTTTTTCAAGGCTTTGAACAGAGATTTACGTTTCACTTGCCTCGGCGGTTTCTTATGCAATTGGTTCAAGACGTACGACTTGAGCAACTTTTGATAGGAAACACGCACCTTGACCGGATATCCACTCGGGCAGTGCTCGTGAAACCACGTGTTGACGAGCGGAACGTCGATGCACGATCGCGTGTGGCCCGAGCGCAAATTGAATGGTCGAGGTGCGAACAGGAGCGCGATACCATTCGTCGTGTTTTCCGTGTACAAATCGTAATCTTTCAGCAACGGTTCGACTTCCTCCGGTAGGGCAAAATCGTCGTCTTCGCTCCAATCTTCTTCGTCTTCTTCTTCTTTCTTCTTTTCGCTGCTACTGCTTTTATAAAACGCGATTGGATGAATCAACGGATCGAAGTAATACGCCGGTAAATCCGGATCTTCGGTTTTGATGTACATCACCATCGGCGAATGGTACGTCGCCAAATCTACCCTACGCGGCCGGTTGTTGTACAAGTACGGAAACGCAACTTTATATTCCGTTCGAATCGCCGATCTGATGATTAACTTATTGATATCGTTGAACTCGTTCCAATCTTCGTCCGCCGCGTCGCCGTCTTTAAATAACGGTTCAAACTTTGGACCTCCAGGGATGGCCATCCCCAACGCTTTCGCCGTGAAGAAGGATTTGTGATCGAACAAGTAAAAGTAATTTTTATCCGTCAAATCGCTCAATAACTGACCAGCTAAACGATACAACGTCGACATTTCCGGTAGCGGCAAACGCCATCTCTTGTAAGAACTCCCATTGACGAAATCCAAGTCCCAACGCAGCGGTTTTTGGTCGTAAAACCATTCAGCCACGTGTCGATCTTCGTCGTCTTCGTCCAACTCTAAATTGATAGCCTCCAACGGGTCCACGTCTAACAAGTTATCCTGATAATCCAAAGGCGGTTCTTCGTCGTCAAACGGCGGAAAACGCATGCGTTTGAAATGTCGTCTGTCTCTTTTTTCTCTTCTCATGGCAATCCACATGGTCCCCCACTGCGCGATGTAAATAGGTTCAATCACCCTCGGCGTTTCGTTGACGAAAGTAATCGCGCCGGTGATGTGGTAAATCACCTCGCAATGTCTCACTTGTTCCCACGGCATGGGCATGTTTTCTAACAACTTATACACCGCGTGCGGGATAAACTTCAAAGCGCCTAAATAGACTCTCTTATCCGATCGAAACTTTCTCGAGGACATGTCGCCGTGGTCTTTCAAGATTTTGCGCACGTGTTCCGGCGGCATCTGTTCCTTCTCCGGTTCCGTGTACCCAAACTTCCTCTTGTCCGAGTACCGTTTCGCGTTCAAATTTTGCCATTTGCGAGCTGTTTTAAAGTATAAGAGTGTAAAAAGGTTAGTTATGCGTAGTGTTGCTTCATTCAACGCGCGCGCGCACCGCCGCTCAAAGGAGGAGAAAGTGAGAAAACGAACGAACAGACACTAACACAAAACAACAGCAGAGGGAAGAAAAGAAACACAAATTCACGTCCATCTCGACGTTTTCACGACGATGCAAAGTCGTTCGCGCCGCGCACGGTTGAAGAGAAAACGAGATGAAGAACGAGTGCGGAAACAGTCGAACGACGCGTTTCTCTTCTTTGAATTCGTTCTTTGTTGAATACAAAAGAAAAAATTCGCGCGCGTGTGTTTCGATCGCCGCCCTTCTCTCTCTCGTTGAAGACGAAGACCAAATAAAAAAAAGAGTGTACGATAGGATTTTTGTAGGGCACACGTAACGACAACGAGAGCATTAAACGCACCTCTCTCGACGATCTCTTCGTCGTCGTCGCTGTCGCTGCGATCGTCCACGTCCATCGTGGACGTCATGATTCTCACTTCGGCGTAAAATCTCTTTCGTGTCTTACTATATTGTAGCGCGCCGACGTCAAATTTTCTACAGCAAAAAACGAATGCATGCACGTTTAGGGTTTTCATAAGAAAGTGAAAAAAAAAACGTCGTTACGTTCTCGTTACGTGCGTGGTTCGCGCGCGCGGCGTCACGAAGAACGAAGAGAATATATAAGCAGCAGATATATACGCACACACATAAAGATGAGAACGATCGCGCGTTCGTCCTCTCTCTCCTTCTTCTCCTTCTTCTTCTTTTTTGCCTTCTTCTTTCTGAACGGCTCTTGGGTGTCTTTATCCGAAGCGAAAGAGCAGCAGCAAGAAAAAGTGCTTTGGGGACTTCCAAAATGGAAGAAACCGTGCGTGGCGTGTACGAGAGATAAAGGCGCGTGGTGCGATAACGGACCGTCAAAGAGAGGGTGCATCGTCAATCCAAACTTTTGGAACACGCTGACGTGCAAACGGGTGGTCAGGTGCAAGAAGGGGTGCACGCCGTTGCGCGATATGATGGAGGCCTTATGCGAGACAAACTCGCCGTTGTGCAAAGCTTTTAAAGCATACGACAAAGCTAAGCAAGCGCTGATTGGTGTTGGAGGGAAAACGAAGAAGTAATAGTGATAGTACGCAAGAAGGAGAAGGAAGCGTAGGAGTAGAAATGAAAGAGAGAGAGAGAGAGAGAGAGAAAATTAGAATAGGGAGAGACAATCGCTTGTTGCGTGTGCTGATGTCAAAGTATTACTAAACCAGTGCGTTATTTTAACGCGTTTATTATTAAAAGTTTATTCTTTGTTTTGTATGTATTTATTCGCTCGCCGCAAACTTGCACGCTCTTGCTCTTGCTCTCGCTCTCACTCTCATCATCTCAATAATAGTTTTTCGTATTATTGTCATCGTAGCTGTGAACGATTTACGGCACGATGCACGGCTTAATGTCCCAGATTTCCTTGGCGTATTGGTCGATGGTTCTATCCGAGTTGAACTTGCCCGAAGTCGCCGTGGACAAGATGGAAGACTCAGTCCAGCCGTCTTGGTTTCTGTACGCCTCGTCAACTCTTTCTTGGCACTCGATGTAAGATTGGAAATCCTTACCGACTAAAAAGTAATCGCCTTGGCCGAAACCAGAGTTACCTTCCAAAGAACCCAAAAGTTCTTCGAATTCGCCCTTTTTGCCGAACACGCCAGATCGGACGTACTCGATGGTATCCAAGAAGGATTTCGGCGCTACGAACTTACCGGCGGCTCTTTCCTCTCTCGCCGGTTCGACTTCGTCTTCAGTGATACCGAACAAGAAGAAGTGGTCGTCGCCGACGCACTCGCGGATTTCGACGTTCGCACCGTCCAAGGTACCGATGATCAAGCAGCCGTTCATTTGGAACTTCATGTTCGAGGTGCCCGAGGCTTCGGTACCGGCGGTGGAGATGTGCTGGGACAACTCCGAGGCCGGGATCAAGGTTTCCGCGACGGAAACGTTGTAATCCGGGACGAAGACAACCTTCATCAAGTCCCCGATTTCCGGATCGTTGTTGACAACATCCCCGACCGCCGTGACCAAACGGACGATTCTCTTCGCTTGGACGTACGTGGCATACGCTTTGCCGCCAAAGACGCACACTCTCGGAACAACCTTTGCTCTTTCCTCCTTGGACATAGCCTTGATTTGTTTGTATCTGTAGATGATGCCGAGAATGTTCAACAATTGTCTCTTGTACTCGTGGATTCTCTTGACTTGGATGTCAAACATGGAGTTGATCGGGACGTCGATGCCGGTAGTCTTCTTGATGTAGTCTTTGCAAATCTGTTTGCGCGCGAGCTTGGCTTCTTTCCACTCTTTTTGCAATTCCGGGTTCTTCGCGTTGTCCATCAACTTGCGCAAAACTTCGGTGTCCGTGATCCAGGCGTCGGTGTTTCCGACCCATTTGGTGATGACTTTGCTCAACTCCGGGTTGCAGAAGGCCAACCATCTTCTCGGCGTGACACCGTTGGTCTTGTTTTGGAACTTGTCGCCGTAAATTTCCGCAAACTCTTTAAAGGTGAACGCTTTGACAATGTCGGAGTGAATTTGAGCGACACCGTTGATGGATAAACCGGCGATGCAGCACAAGTTGGCCATTCTGACCGTTTGCGGCGGCGCTTCGGCCTTTTCCATGGTATCGCCCATCTTCGGGCCGCCGACGGCATCCGCGTAGACGTTTTCCAAAATCGTCGTCGCTTTCAAGAACGCGGCCATTTCCTTGGCGTCCTTCTTACCCTTGAACACGGTCGCAACTTCTTCCATAAATCTCGCATCGATTTGGCGAATGATTTGCATGTGTCTCGGGAGCAATTCTTCCATCAAATCCAACGGCCACTTCTCCAACGCTTCCGGCATAACGGTGTGGTTAGTGTACGCGACGGTTTTCTTCGTCAACTCCCACGCATCATCCCAGGACAAACCTTCTTGGTCGATCAACAAGCGCATCAATTCCGGCGCGGCTAGCGTCGGGTGGGTGTCGTTCATTTGAACGCACACCTTTTCCGGCAACTTGTTCCAATCCGTGTTTCCTCGCTCCTTGAATCTCGCCAAGATGTCTTGAACAGACGCCGAGCACAACATGTATTGCTGCGACAAGCGCAAGGCTTTACCTTCCTTGGTAGCATCACCCGGGTACAACACCGCCATCATTTGTTGCGCCAAGTTGGTCGGGCCCATGGCGGCTTCGTAGTCGGAGTTGTTGAACGCCGTCAAGTTGAAGTCCTTGACAATCGGTTGCGCGTCCCACAAACGCAAAGAGATGCAGTTCTTCGTGTTGTAACCTGGAATCGGGGTATCGTACGCGACCGCGGCAACTTGCTGCCCCGGCACCCACTCGCCTTTGCTGTTAACTTCCCCGTAGAAAGAAATCGGGTAGGAGATTTGCGGTCTCGGGATTTCCCACGGGTTGCCTCTGACCAACCAGTCGTCCGCGAATTCGTTTTGTTGCCCGGTCGTTTGATCGATGCCTTGCTTGAACAAACCGTACTTGTATCTCATGCCGTAGCCCCACGCCGGCAAGGACAAAGTCGCGATGGAATCCAAAAAGCACGCGGCTAATCGACCCAAACCGCCGTTACCGAGACCCATGTTCTTTTCCTCCTCGGCCAAAGATTCCAAGGAGTAACCCAACGATCTCAAAGCGTCGGAGTACGCGCCCGTCAACTTCATGTTTCCAATGGCGTTGGTCAACGCTCTGCCTTGCAAAAACTCCATGGAAATGTAGTACGCTTGCTTCGGGTTTTCCTTGTGGAAGTGCGCGTAGGTATCGTTCCATCTTTCGACGAGCTGTTCGCGAGCGGCTTGCGCCGTCGCTTGGTACATGTCCTCGTTATCGAAATACGTCGGAATAGCTGGAATAGTCCCCGTCGCGATTTGTCTTTGGATGGACTTCTTGATCCCTTCCGCATCTTTCGGGATCTCGATGGCTTTTTCCGCTTCTTCGAAAACCGAGGCGGCGTTGATTTTTTGTTCTGTGTGTATATTTTTTTTTGAAGCGGTGAAAGAGAAAAAAAGTCAGGTAATCACTCTCTTCTCGTCTTTCGACTTTTGTTGTTGTTGTTGTTGCGCGCACGGAAACCTCACGACCGCCGAAGAGAGAGAAAAAGAAAAGGCGTTGCATCGGCGCTTTTTGTTTTCGACCAATTCATACGATTATTCACTGATGAGATCGATCATCGACGCCGTGCGAGAGAAAGAGAGAGAGTGCGCACTAATCTAATCTTTTCTTTTCTCGATCGGTCACTTACGGAAGAAAAGAGGCGCCGTCTCTCCATCACGAAATCGCTTTTTTTATCTCTCTCTCATCGAAAGGTAAAAATAGCAGAGATCGGTAAAGATCGAGATCGAGAAAACAAAAGTCATCGTCATCTCTCTCTTTCATCGTCGATGCATCTCTCCCCGATCGACGATATCACTCTTACTCTCTGAACATCTCGAACAACGCGCGGCGCTCGCGCCAAAAACCCACACACATTTTTTCAAAAAAAAGGCTAGAAGAAAGAAAAAAAAGATTACGCACCTTTCATCGCTCGGACTTTAACCGTCGTCGATCGAACGGAAGAGGAAGATCTCGTGGTCGATCGAACAACGGCGGGAGAAGAACCGATCGCGGTGGATCGCGCTTGCGCGGAGGAGATCATTTTTTTTCTCTCGTGTCGGACACAAAAAAAGAAGCGCGCTTGCGCGTGGAGAATATGAAGAGAGTTTGTTTCAACAACTGCGAAAAAGAGAGAGAGAATGAGAGAGAAACGTCGGTTAATACTAGTGGTTTTCTCTCTTTTCTTCTCTTTCCAGAGACCACACGTTTTTTTTTTCTGCTTTTTTTCGACTGCGGTGGGGGGTGAATAACGAAAGAGAAATGTGTATATGTTGTGGACGTTTTGTGTTTTGTGCGAGTTGTTCTTTTTTTGTAAAGTGTGTGTCCATTTCTGGCACCCTCATCAATCCATGTATGTACCATCATCATCGCGGTATGCGCAAGGTACGTACATTTCAAAAATTCAAAAAAAGCGTGGTGCTTTTTTACGGTGTTTCTCTCTTTATTTACAAAAACAAATCCATCCACACAAACAACAGACGCGCGCTCTCTGCTGTTGTTGGGAAATAGAAGAAGAAGAAGAAGAAGAAGAAGAAGAAGAACTTTACGCGCACACAGAAGAATAGAAAGAGTGAATAATAACAACGCAAGGCATAAAAAAAAGATGAACTCTCCGCAGCGCAAGATATTGAGAAAACGAACGAAAGAGCTCGAAAACATTTCAAACAAGAAAGATTTACACTCGTTTCACTCGAGCTTACTGAAACAGTTGGAGGTAAAAACGGTGATCAAAGAAAACCACGAGAGAGCGGTGGAGGAGATTCGATTTAACTTCA
>Ga0255760_10002457_pt1 | contig 17139 bp, 26 predicted proteins | sample 071ome_25_FD_179960 | JGI IMG/M metagenome (GOLD analysis project Ga0255760, IMG submission 179960) | Coastal salt marsh microbial communities from the Groves Creek Marsh, Skidaway Island, Georgia - 071410BT metaG (version 2) | ecosystem: Environmental > Aquatic > Marine > Intertidal zone >... | reverse complement strand
CGCCTAATTGTCCTTCATTTCCAACAACTCTAACACTATTGTAAGGGATGTTAGAGTTTATCATTCTTCTGTCTTGATTATTAGATCGACGCATCGAACTCTAATCCTTCAATAACATACTGAGAATACTCTTTGATCGATTCAAATATTTGATGATTGGTACTGTTCAAAAGCTTCACTATTCCTTGTTTTTTGTTTCTTTCACTTATATATACGTTTTTAGATTGCGCTAGTAATACCAGTGCTATTCCTAGTTCATTTAGATTATCTAAATCAACATAAACTGTGTCACTCATTCGCATAGCACTTAACAGCCAGGCAAGATTTTTTTCTGTTATCTGTCCGTTAGGATGATACAGTGCTACACTGACTGTATTAAAGATATTTTCATAAAGAGTTTCGACACCGTCTACAAAGTCTTTGTCGGTACTAATAACCGTTACAATTGGCCCACTTGTAGGTAATAACAAGTCAGGCGGAGTTACTGTATAAATTGCATTTTCCCTCATGGGGTTTATTCGTCGTCCTTTGTTTTAATTCTTATACTTTTAATTGTTTTTCCTGTGCCAGCTAATCTGCCATCTGGTGTATACAATTTCATATTACGTCTCTGACTAAGTTCTTGTGCATTAAGTTCTTCATCAGCTCTATCATCAGTATAAGGGTCATACGGTGTTTTGTCAACCTCTTTTTCCAATTCCTTAGCAACTTCTTCAAGTACTTCTGGATCTGCTTTTTCTAATAGTTGTTCAATGTCATTGTCTGCTACTACAGGTTCTGTTTGTTTTTCTGCTAACACCGCATTTGCTAGTTCTGCGTCATCAATACTACCATCATCTGTTATGCCTGTTTGTTCTTCTTCAATTGGTTCAACAACAGGTTCAGGCTTTTTTACTCGAGGTTTTCGATTCCATTCAAATGTATACTGTGCTGCTATCAACAACATAACTGCTAGTGGATCAAACACAAATATGATTGTGAGTATTACCCAACGCACAGCTTCTTCTAATATATCTTTATCAGCTTCGCCGCCATAAACAAATTCAGCAATGTATTTTACAGGACCTACTTCAGCTTCTAGTTTACGTGCTTCTGCCTCTAATGTAAATCTTTGTTCAATGATACGATCTATTTCATCATTTGCTGCTTTGATACGAGTATTTTGTTCATCTATAAGTGTATCTAAATCTACGTTTTCGCCTACTTGTATTTGAGCTCTAAGTCTTTCAATCACAGCTTGAGCATTGGCAATTTCATCTTCTGCTACTGCACGGATTCTAGCAATCTCTGCTCTAGCAGTTTCAATTCTAGGATCTTGCTCGCTGCGTAATTCAGTGATTGTTTGTTGTGCTACTGTACGAGCTTCTCTGTTAGCAGGAATATCATTTTTGAGAACACTGTCGATCTTTGCTTGAATACTAGCTCTTTGTGTGTCTAGTCCACTTGCTGCATCATTGCGTATACGATCAATGGTATCTAACAATGCTTGTTTACGCTCATTAACTCGCTCAGTTTGCGCACCACGCAGGTCTTTTACTAGATCAGTAAGCCTGGCACGTTCAGTATCTGCTGTGTCTTGTGCTCTGGTACGCAGTTCTACTTCTTGTGCTTGTAGTTGTGCAATACGTGCTTGTTGAGCTTCTACCCATGTAGCTAATGCTCTGCGTGTGTTTGATCCAAACACACCGTCACTGGTCACACCGATTACAGCTTGCCCTTCACGTATCTTTGCACTTTCTCTGCTTTGCAATTTATTTGTGGTTACAACAATAGATTCTTCGGTTGCACGAATTTGTTCTAGTACAGGATCAACTGCACTGGTATCTGCTTCTACACTGCTAATACGTGCTTCGTATTCATTAGCTTGTGTGTTGATACGTTCTAAGTCTGCATCTAATTGTGCTATCTGATCATTATAAGGTTGTATTTGTTCTTCAATACCTGCAACACTTGTATTAGCAAGTTCTGCTCTGTATTGTTCTACTAGCCCGTTTAAACGTTCAAGTTCGGTATCCAAACTGCGAATTTCATCTTCGTAAACAGCAACACGATTTGCTTGGGCATTTTCTTGTGCAGTGATAATTGCTTGCTGCTCGTCGATGCTAGGCTGACGTCTTGTGTATGCACTGTCTATACGCTCTTGTTCACGATCAATTTTGTCTTGTATTCCAACATCTTGATTTGTTGCATCTTGTTCTGCTTTAGCAATACGTGCTTCTGCACGAGCAATAAGATCTTGTTGTCTGATAATTTCATCATCAAATCTTTCTAGTTGCGCTACTTGCTCTTGTGCAGCCGCAGTTTGTTCAATGTGTGCTTTTGATAAAAATCCAAAAATACCCATGCTGGTGATAAACATGAGAACTAGAACTGCAATGCTGAGGTATGTTTTCATCCACCATGCAGCCTTACTCCAATATCTGTGAAGCCACACAGCGGTAACCAATTTACCAATTTCTAGTACACCGCCCATGATAATAATTGGTATAGCAGCGGCGGCAAAAATTGCAACCAATCCAGCTACACTGTAGTAAATTGCCACAGCACTGATACACAGTGCAATGAACATTGTTAGTATTCCAAAAAGCATACGCTTAGTCTCCAAACCTTTCAGCGAAACCTTCTTGTATTAGTTGTTCACTCACTGAATTTTTATTACCTTGTGAATCAACTGTATAAAGATTTCCCATAATACGTCCTGCTTTACCTCTTTTGTTTAAAATGGTTTCACAAATAAATTCATTACCTAATAGTTCTGATAGTCGATTTTTACTTGCTAGAGCTTGAGCTTTTTCAGCTTCGTCCAAACTTCTAATGTCTCGAACGTTTGCTCCGTATAATTTAATTCGTTGTCTGATAGTCACATTAAACCCTAAATCGATGATTGCATCAACTGTGTTGCCGTCTATCACTCTTATTGTATTGCATTGATATGTATACATCTTGCAAAATCCTTTGTCTTATATACTATTTATCGGATTTCGCACGATCCTGTTGCTGATCTGCAAGCCATGCATTGGCTATACGATTGCGAGTTGGCTGATTAAGCCACTGTCTAATATCTTTATAAATTTCATCAAAACTTTTTCCACGCTCTGGATCTTCTAGCCCGCCGCTGTTATCAACTACATAAAAATTCTTGTTACCAAAAACTTGTTGGAATCCCATGATGTTGTCTTGTACTTGAGCCCACATTTTGCTCACAACACTGTCTGGTAATCTTCTTGGTCTTTGCTTATTACGTTGTTGTGCAACCTCTTCACTGGTGTTTACAAACAACATTACGGTTTCATAACCTAGTTGTTTAAGCATATCACTTTGTTTTTGCACTTTAGAAACGTCTTTACCTGTGCCATCAATGACAAGACCAAGACGACCATCGATATATCCTGCTTGCCGTGACATGGTTAATTCTTTGGCACGATTGCGAATATCTTGACCTCTATCACTGTACACTTGTTCAGGATCACTGAGATCAAGTTCTGGTTGTGCTTTTTTGGCTAGATATTCATATATATCATCACTGTTTACAGTTTTTAATCCGTATCCACTCAAAAGTTTACCGGCAACGTAGCTTTTGCCACTGCCGGGTCCTCCTGCTAGGAATACTGCTTTAAAAATCTGAGGGTCGTTTGGACCCTCTTCTAACGGTTGACTTATAACTTCATATATCTTCATGCATATATTTATGCAAATATAAAGTTAGTCCCAACGATAAAATTTATGGACACCAATGCTACCAACAAAAGTCATATCACGTGCCCAACTTGGTTTTACATAATGTGCGTGATAATGAGTAGAGCCTTCAGTTAAACCTCGAAACTCTTGAAACTTCATAATACGCCAAGCAAGTGTTTGTGCTGAAATCCACGCATCTTGGTCTTTGGGTACATCAGCTTTGCCATCACAGTACCAACTAAATTGGCAACGATTTCGAATCATTCTGCCATTAGCATCTTGATGACCTTGTTTTACTACTTCACATACTGTGTTAGGATAGCGAGTATCACGCACACGGTTTAGTACAACATCACTTACACCGATTTGATCTGCCATGCTAGATCCTCGTGCTTCGTAGTAGATGTTTAGTGCCATACAGTATGTTTCAGGGAATGTTTTTTCGCTGTAGCCTGCAAACTCTTGATTAGCTGAGCTAACGCTGGCTGTCATCATAACTGCAATGATGCTCAATAGAAGTCGTTTCATTTTCTGCCTCAATTTGTTTATAGTTCACCGATACTGAGCTGTTCTTTAACTTTGCCATTCTCATCGATTAATTGAACAAGCCCGTCTTTAATTTTACCACGTTGCACCAAATATGTTTTTTGTTTGATTTGACTGTTCATGTGCTTTACTGCCTGTTGCTTTGTACTGAACAAGTCACATGTTTTTGTTTGGATACCGCCGTGATTGTTATAAAACACAGTTTCAACTTCGTAGGTACTCATTGTATTACACTCCTTTGTAAACAATATAATACACCCTACACTAAATGTCAAGTTTAAACTGATAACCCGGAGCCTGTTTTTCAAACTCCTCTACAATTGCTTGCTTACGAGCAATCATATTTCGCAAACTAGAGATAGCCATACGCTTCTCATCGCTTGCGCCTTCTTGGAATGCAATGATTGCATCTTCGAGTATTTCAATATCTTGAAGTTCTTCTACCATATTTGGTCTCCTAATTAAAATCTGCAGGACGAAGCTCAACAGCTTCTTCTAGTTCAGCATACATGGTGTACAGGTGTGCTGTCAACTGTTTTTTTACACTGTCTTGAAGTGGCATGCTCATAATAAGTTCATCTACTTCATCTAGTTTGCTGTCTACAGCTTCAAGTGTTTCTTGGATACTCATTAGTTTAAATCACACTCCCAATTGTTTCCGTTAAACGTTGCTTTAAGAGCACCAAGTGGAAAGTCCTCATGCTCAAACAACATGTAAGGTGCACCATCGTAGTCCATTTTCATTGATACTACATTAACCTCGTTTACGCCTATTTCACGCTCCCCGGGCACTGCACTATTAAAAATTCTAATTATTGACATTTGTTACCTCTTTTTATAACTGTTCACATACTGCATGACCTTCTGACAGGTCAACTACAACAACAGTTTCCTGCACAGGGTACTGTGCAATAAAATCTGATGCTGCTTGGAAGCTGGTGAAAAAGAATGATTGCTGACGGTCAAAATCTACTACTGCAAACATAAGTAACTCCTTTGTCTAACTTACATATACAATATAGCATCAAGATGTCTTACTGTCAAGAAAAAAGTGCAAGAAAGAATCCTTGCACTTCAATGACTTGTAATTTTTCTTTAAGAAAAATCAATGTCTGGATATTTTTCTTTTAGCTTGGCACGGTCGTATGCACCGCTAATCATAACGAATATACTGCCCAATACCAGGTAACTTATCATACCAGCAAACATAGCGGAATCACCTTCCCGCCCCATTACAAACATCCAAAATGCAATACAAGCAACTAGACCTGTAGCGCAAATAGTGATAATCTTAGCGGCATTCCATGCCATTTTGCTGGCTTCCACAGCAGTGCTTTTATAAAGTTCTTTACTCATTTGAGGTTTCCTTTCTGAGTAGTTAGGTGGGCATCATTGCCCGGTTAAATTATCCTCCCTAATTACTGCTCCTGTATTATTATACTGCCTCAAAGCCAAACATGGCTACTTTATATTTTTTATTGCCAACCAACATCTGATCTCCTACTGATGTTGACCGGAGACCCATTCCACCTTCGTGCAATGGCGCCATTACTGTAACAGCGTCATTGTAGTCGCCGTTAGCTTCTCCATTTTCAAAAAATTTCTCTTTGCGGCTCCACGAGCCCATTACGTTGTTTGTCCAACGATATGCATAGTTCATAGCTTCTTCGTCACTGGTACCATCTGGCACATCAACAAATGCTACTGTGTTAGGTGTATCTTCAAACGCTGTATGAATAACTGCTACTTGCATATCTAAGTCCTCTCTTTTTCAACTTACATATACAGCTTACATTCAAGATGTCTTATTGTCAACCTTTTTCTTCGTCATTATTCAAAAAAAGTTCATAATCTGTATCAAATTCTACACCTTCTACTGTAACTGTGTAGGGTTGGGCAGGATCCCATGCTTTTAGATCTGTTAACAGTCTATCTATAGCTTCCTCTGACCAATTATGTTCTAGTTCAGCTGAAATGCCGCCTTCAAAATTTTTCCATTGGTAATAGTTGCTTACTTCTACAGGATCACAAGGATCATAACCTTCATTGATTATATCTTTAAGTAATACTTTGTCTTTTATACCACTTCTACGTGTTGCTCGTTCGACTTGAAAATCAATTACATTTGTCATTAATCGCACTCCGGAAATTTATGTTTCACAACTTGTTCAATTGGTTTAAAATGTCCGTTCATATGTTCTGCGATATATGCTTTAGGTTCTTCAGTACCCCAACGAAATATAGCACTTTTAGCCATATTAAAAATTTCTCTTTTGTTGCTGTTGATAAGTGTATCTTTGGGATCATCATCGCCAACTTGTTCTAAATATCGCAATGCATATGTTGCAATATCTTCTACGCTTAGAGGGACCTCTACTTTTGCCAGTATACGCCTTCCATTGCCAGTGTCCTTGGACCTCATTTTTTTGCCTTTCTTTGCCTATTCATTATCTTAATCGATGTGCCATGACATCTCTCCATAATTCTTAACTAGTAAGAGTTTATGGCAAGACGACTCGAATGTCAAGAAAAAAGATTAAGAAAATGCATTTTTTCCTTGACACAGTATTTATACTTCTAAGAAAGTGATTCTAACATCCCAAGCAACACTAGGAGCAGTTGTGTCTCCTTTAACTTTGAATCTTAGTCCGCCGCCGTCTATTTCAGCAGTGAAATTCCATCCTGTGTAGGTTACTGTCCAGTCACTGTTTTGATCAGGACTTGCAGCTCCGCCACTGATATTTGTATTAGCTTCGTATATATTACCATCATATTCAACACTATCGTTGGTTGCATAGTTTGATAGTGGATCCCAGATTGCAGCAACAGCATCTGCTGTGTTTCTTTGATAATCTGTTTTCATTATAGTATTGCCAACAATTACAGGAGTTCCAGTTTGATTGTCCGCTAGTCCTTCGATTTTAAATGCTTGTACTTGTCCTGTACTAGCACGCCCTATTGCAAATCCTGTAAAAAACCATGTTTTACCAGCTGCTGGTTCTGGATAAACACCATTGACTTGTATAGCTGTAGCACCTGGCCCACTTGTAGTAACAGCCGTTTTCTTTACATTAGGGTCTCCGCTGATATCAACAGTATCTGTATTTTGTGTGAATGTAATACTGTTGTCCGTACTCACAAGAGTTTTAAATTCAAAGTTATTATTGTTTCTTTGTTTAAAAACTTGTGCCCCGCCACCAACATTACTACTGGTTATTTGATCACCAATTTGAATATCATTCGCATTTTGTGTAAGAGTAATACCACTGCTAGAATTTAGTTTTCTTATTTCGCTGACATTGTTTACAGTTTGTTTGAATACTTCTACACCAGTACCAATGTTTGTTAATGTAGTACTTGTACTCAATATATCACTTAACAGTGCAACACTTTGCCAGTTACTGGTATTACCAAAATAGCCTTCTAGTCTGTCGTTATCAGTGTTATAACGTATTTCACCTACTTCTGTATTAGGACGCTGTGCAGTATTACCAACAGGTATTCTAATTGCTGCGGTTCCTGGAATACGTGTGTTTTCTTCTAATTCAACTCTGATGTTTCCAGCTTTACCGTCGCCATTAACAATTTTTGTTTCACCTGCTTTGCCTTCAACAGCTCTAGCACGACTGACACCGCTGTCTTTAACAATAAGTCCATCACCACTTTCAAAGTTGAGATTATTTAAAAATTCAAACAGTGTACTGGTTGCTTGTTCATAGTCGCTGATAGTTCCAGTATTACTGGTGTTGGTATCTTTTCTTATAAAAATAGTTAAGATATCTGTTCTAACAACAATATCATCTGTTTGTGCTTGTAATGCTAGTTGACCTGCTTCGCTACTAACAATGTATAAGTCATTGCCACTGCCACTAAAGTTATTGATAATGGTTGTAGTACCACCTGATCCTCCGCCAGTTGCACTGCTACTATCTGTAGGGAATCCTCCAGCAAGTGCACCAGGACTATTGGCTAATGTAGGAAGGTCCCCTTCGCTTTTTTGTATATCACGCTGTTCATAAGTTGTTGTATATCCAATAACATTTCCACAATAATCATACACAGGTATCTGACTGTCCACTGTGGGCATTGGCTCATCAGCACCTTGCAACAGTGCTAGTAGTTCATCGTCAAACAGTAAGTGAAAAATGTTAGGGTATTCAACAATATCCCCTTTTAAAATTCTGTTATTGTTACTGTCATATTGATGTCCGTTAACTCCACCTAAGCTATATTGAACAGGGTAAGCGGCTAATCTATCGTACAGTGCTTTCATTTGAGATGTAACTCTAGCACTATAACTTATAGGAGTATTGTTAGGATTATGTAGTACACCTATTTCACTATTTGTGTTTGGATCTGGTGTAGCAAACTGGCTACCACCTTGACTATAATTTCCTGTTATGTTGTTTTCAAAATTAATTAAGCTGGACATTCTATCAGCAATGCCAGCAATATCTTGTGTAATACCGTCTATTTCACTTTGTATCAGTGTACCGTCAGTGATTGCTTGAATGTTATTAGCAATACGGCCTAGCACTCCTCCGTCGAATACTGTAGAATTAAATGACCCGTCTGTGCTTAAACATCCACCTACAGCACCCGGCTGCATTGAACCAATATCATTGGCAAGTTGCTTACCTGCTCCCAAGTAACTGCCCATTGCACGTTCAATCATATTTGGAATAGCAATAGGATCAACCGGCTGAGCACAAAAGTTTATTAGATTGGCAACGTTTTGTGCTTCTGCCAATACACTATTGAGACGACCTAACACATTATCGATTTTTGTGTGATCCATAAAGTCTTCTACAGTGCCCAACAATTGATTTAGTGCATCTGCAACTTCGCCTTGTATATTTGGAATTCCTAGCAGTGCTTGAATATTAGCATGCATACACAGTTGTATATTTGGTAACTTTACACCATTACCGCTGAGCATACCGCACAACAATTCTCTTAGTGTGAAACTGTATTCAGCATTGATTGCCACACGATCTGCATCTACACCAGCAGCCGTTGTACCGCTTTTGTGATGTACAGCATCTAAATAATCTTGTATTCTATTTAAACCACCTGGAAAGTCTGTGCTCATGATCCGTTTCCTGCTCTAACATTTGGGCTAGCTTCTTTGGCTTTTGGATTACAGTGTGCGCCGCCAGGACACAATCCATCTGGGTGTGCCGGATCTCTTATTAGGATCACAGGTTTGTTGTTAACACGTACTTTTCCAACAGTGTCTGTAGCTATAAGTCTACCACCGCCGTGAGTATTTGTGTCATCTTGAATACTGATGAACTTACTGTTAACTCTAACATCTGTGCATTGTGTAACGGTGCCAGCAAAACAATCTCTGGCATCCATTTGTCTATGTACCCATCTTGCCATGCAAGTATTTATTAGAGTTTCAGACTCTCTCCAAGAGGCATGCTGCTAGCTGTAGCGATGCCAGTGCTTGCACTAGTATAACTATCTGCCAGTCCTTTGATAGGTCTAGCTGTGGCAACAATTTGATTACCTTTGATGCTTACAGGTTCACTACTGTGTGCATCAATACTCATCAACCAAGGAATAAGCATAGCTTGTCCATTTTGTGGATTAAGTGTAAGCACAGTGGGTTTTACTACTTTTAAATCATCTGCGCTACTGGTTTCGAATCTTGCAACAAGTTCTTCACCTGTGCTTAGTTTAACGGTAACAATGTCACCTTTTTTAAAGTTTGAAATCACCAACATCTAAATCGATATCTCCAATTAGTTCACGAACGTATTGTGGCTGTAGTCTGTTAAGCGCCATTCCGCCGCCTTCAATTAATAACTTACCGTTGTGGTAAATTTGTGGCATTGTTCTATGCCCTTCTGCTAATAGAAATTCACGGGCTTCAGTGTTTTCTGTAATATCTACAGTTTCAAATTCAAACTCGTTTTTTTCTAAATACTGTTTTGCAATTGTACAATAAGGACAATTGGGTTTAGTATATACCGTTATCATAGTTTAATACCTTGGAAAGTATTACCGTTGACATCTTGTTTTGTACCGCCAATAACATAGCTTGAAATCTCTGTTTCTTGTGGAGCAACTTGTACTTCTGCACCAGCAATCCACTTTTGTGTCCAAGGTAGAGGATTGCTTCCTCCTTTGTATGGGCTAGGCAGTCCAATAGCAGTCATACGCTTGTTAGCAGTCCACTCTACATATTCGTTTAGCAGTTGTGTGTTTAGACCAATCATGCTACCATCTTTGAACAAATACTCTGCCCAAGCCTTTTCTTGATCCACAGCATCAATAAACAATTGTACCATTTCGTCTTTGGTTTCTTCAGCAATTTTTGCAAAGTCTGGATCGTCTTTTGGCATAAGTTTTAACAGTGTTTGCGTACTACCCAAGTGTACATTTTCGTCACGACAGATAAGTTTGATGATTTTGGCGTTGCCTTCCATTTTTTTAAGTTCAGCAAATGCCCAACTACATGCGAATGAAACATAAAAACGTACTCCTTCTAAAATGTTCACACTTACCATAGCTTTCCAAATTAATTTTTTAAGTTCGTATAAGTCAACTGTGATCTTTTTACCATTAACAGTATGAGTTCCTTCACCTAATAGGTTGTACCACTGACCCATTTCAATAAGATCGTCATAGTGTTTTGAAATATCGCTTGCACAATCAACAATTTCTTGAATGTCCATCATTTCATCAAAAACAACACTAGGGTTACTATATACGTTGCGAATAATATGTGTGTAACTGCGACTGTGGATAGTTTCATTAAATGTCCAGGTTGTTACCCAATTTTCCAATTCAGGTAAACTTATTAGTGGATTGAAACTGTCTGCTGGCGCACGACCTTGTACGCTGTCTAGCAAGATTTGTCTTTTGAGATTGCTTGTAAAAATATGCTTTTCGTGTTCAGTTAGCTTCTTAAAGTCGGCTGCATCTTTTAATACATCTACTTCTTCTGGACGCCAAAAGAAACCCAACTGTTTATCAGTTAGTTTGTCAAATTGTTTATACTTCAGTGTATCATAACGTTGAATGTCAACACCGCCGTTTGGATCTAAAAACATCAAACTTTCGAGGTGCTTGTTTCGTTGTTTGGAATTTAATACGCTCATCTCATCTCTTTCTAAATTGTGCAGCTATCGCAGGCTTCTTCTTCTTCAAATTGGTATTCGTCGTTGACTTCTATATTAGCAGGTTCATTTAATTTGTCAACATCAATCTCACCTTGTCCGTCATATGTGTTAAAGTAATACAATTGCTTACCACCATACTTGTAAAAGATCATCAAGTGTTTTAGCATTTCGCTCATGCTGATTTTTTCGTCTTCGTAAAACACAGGATTATAACTGGTGTTTACACTGATGCCTTGATCTACATATTTTTGTAGTATAGCCATAATTGTCATATAGCCTTCTGGACTACGCTGATCCCATAATAGTTCATATTTGTTTTTAAGATGGTGGATACCAGGAACAACCTGCTTTAGTACACCATGCTTTGATTGTTTAACACTTACTAAGCTACGAGGAGGTTCAATACCATTTGTAGCATTTGAAATCTGTGCGCTTGTTTCTGCCGGCATTAGTGCCATTAGTGTACTGTTTCGAATGCCAGTTTCACGCAATTGCTGACGCAGTTCTTTCCATGGCATACGTTCTTGATGTGGTACTAACTCGTCAACATCTTGTTTGTAAGTTTGATTAGGTGTTACTCCGTCGCTGTATTTTGTTTGATCATTCCACAAGCAAGCGCCTTGTTCTGCTGCTAGGTCTGCACTGGCTTTGATCAAATAATAACTCCAAGCCTCAGCAAACTCGTCGATTTTTGCCAAGTCTGGGTTACTGTATGTCATGTCATTTTTAGCCATCCAATATGCCAGGTTAATAATACCAACACCCAAAGGACGTCTGCCCATTGTAGCATTATAAGCTGCTTTGACTGGATAGTCTTGATAACTTAAAAGTGCATCAAGACCACGCACAGCAAGTTCGCATGGTTTTGCGAAATCTTGAGTTGTCTTAATATTTCCCCAATTGATAGCACTCAGTGTACACAGTGCAATTTCACCTGCTTCGTCATTGAAGTCATTCAATGGTTTTGTAGGCAAATCAATCTCTGCACACAAGTTACTTTGACGCACTGGCGCAATGTCTTGTTTAAATGAACTGTGTGTATTAGCATTGTCTACATTTTGTAAGTAAATGCGTCCTGTGTTTTTGCGTTCTTCCATAAACATACTGAACAGTTCTGTTGCGCCAATTACTTTTTTACGTAGTTTAGTATTACGTTCTGCACGTTCATATAATTCTCTAAACTTGTCTTGGTCTGCAAAGAACGCTTCGTATAGTCCTGGTACATCACTTGGTGAGAACAGTGTAATTTGTCCATTGCCAATTAGTCTTTCATAAAACAGTTTGTTAAATTGAACACCATAATCCATATGACGCACACGGTTATCGTCTGTACCTTTGTTGTTTTTTAGTACCAGTAAGTCTTCGACTTCTAAGTGCCAAATTGGATAATAAAGTGTTGCAGCACCATTGCGTACACCGCCTTGGCTGCAACTGCGTGTAGCACTTTGAAACATTTTATAAAACGGAATAACTCCAGTATGATAAGCATCTCCTTTGCGGATTGGAGAACCAAGCGCACGAATACTTCCTGCACCAATTCCAATACCTGCTTTTTGGCTTACATATTTTACAATACTGCTAGTAGTAGCATTAATGCTATCAAGACTATCATCGGACTCAATAAGAACACAACTACTAAACTGGCGCTGAGGAGTACGAACCCCAGCCATAACAGGAGTAGGTAAGCTAATATAAAAGTTACTAACTGCATCATAATAATCCTTTACCCAGCGCAAACGTGTTTCTACAGGATAATTTGCAAATAGTGTAGCTGCAATCAACATATATGCAACTTGAGGAGTTTCTTTGATATCTCCTGTAACACGATTTTGTACTAGATACTTACCACGAAATTGTTCCATAGCAGCATATGTAAAGTTTTCATCACGTTCATGTTTAATGTAATTGTTTAGTTCATTCCATTCTTCAGCAGAATAATTCTCTAGTAGAGAGATATCATACCAGCCTTCTTCAACATTCTTTTTTACTGTTTCCAACAAGTGTGCTGGCTGAAAATTTCCATAAACCTGTTTACGCAAATGATAGTTAATAAGACGACCTGCTACCCACTGATAATTAGGAGTTTCTTCACTAATAAGATCTGCTGCACTTTTGATAAGAGTTTCTTGAATTTCACTACTAGTAATTCCATTGTAAAACTGAATACTGCTTTTGATTTCAACTTCACTAGCACTAACGCCATTGATACCTTCTGTTGCATAAAAAACCACTTTGTGTAGTTTGTCTAAATCAATTGGTTCCTTTGTACCATTGCGTTTTGTTACGTGAATTTCAGTCATGCTAGTATCCTCTCCATACATCTATTTTATTAATTTTTTTTAACTACTGTGTTTATATCTATACTATAAACAATTGTTTCTGACTCAGGTCTACTACTTATAACGCCGTGACGGTAATTAAGCAAGTATTTTTCATCTATTAGAGCACATAATCTTTGTATGCTATCTTTTGGGTTTTGTACAAACACTAGTCTATTAGGAATTCTAGGATTTGCATAATAAATTGTGTAGCTCATACCAAGTGCCAAGCTGTTTTCACAAAAGTCTCCTTTGTGTAACATTTCCCAAGGTGTGGGCCAAAAATTAGAATCTACTGGATCTATGCTAATACTAGAGATAGGTGAGCTTTTCCACCAATCTACAACTGTTTGGCATACTTCCAATGTGTTTTCGATATCTAAACTTAGCCTGAACTCTCTCCACATTTTTAAACGAGTGTGAGGAGATTCAAACCAAGCTCTATGGTTTAATTGCTGTTCCAAGTTTGATACGTATATTTGAATTGACTGATAAGATTATCGTTATCAGTATATTGTAATTTCATTGTATTTGTTACTGAAATATCAACATTGAAGACAACATCAACAGTATTAGGAATAGTTCCTGTTTCTGTGTATATGTCATCTATTGTTGATGTGCTATTTGCAGTATCTGTGGCAAATCTTAATTGACCTACTCTAACACCGTTTGTACTTGAAAGTGTATAATCCATAACTACTACATTACTTTGTGTTGTATCGATTTGAAATCCAGTGTCGCTATTAGATCCATTTGCTGCTAATTGTATCGAATAAGGAGTTGTTTGGTGAAGATGAATTTCACTGTTAAATCCAACAGTTATAACACCAGTAGGAGCAGTACTAAATGTCAGTGTAGTTCCTGTTACTGTGTAATCGCTAGCATTTACTGCGGCACCATCCACAAACACTCTAAGTATCGTAGGCTCAGTTAATCCAATAGGAACGGTAAACTGTGTTAACACACCGTTGCCTGTTCCAACATTAACAGTATCGTTGCCAATAAACAAACGTCTTTCGTCTTTGGCGTATCCATATTCGCCAGCATCTAAAATAGGCAAGTCAGTGAAATCACCTTGCCTTACTCTAATTTTACTAATTCTTGTATCTGCCATTTCGTGCTCCTGATACAGTATTTATGACAAGTTATAGAACTCTGCGACTCTCTGAGCCCATTTTTCTGTCCACATTTCAAATTCTTCTGGTCCAACTTCAAACAGTTGCCATTGTAAATCTCTACTGCACATAAAAATAGCGGCACGTTCAATTTTTGTATCAAACACTTCATTGTGTGCCATGCCGTAAGCTGCGGCTTGCATAAAGTAATCATCAATCCATTCACGCTTTTTGGGCTTGTTAGTTTGTTTGAAGTCCATGATGTGCGGTTCGCCCTTGTACACACCAACTAAATCAGTTGTACCTGCATACAATTGCGGATAGCAAAGATTAACTTCGCTACCCCACACTTCGTCTAGATCTTCTTCGATGTTTTGCTTTACTGTGTCTGCCATCATCTTGGCTTGCAGTACAGTTTCACCTGTGTACTCTTCGTTCTTTACCCAATGCTCCAGTATGTTGTGCATGATAGTGCCAACATTTGCCGCTTCGGTGACTATTTTTTGTGCTTGTTCTTCCCCTACACGTTTCTTCCAGTTAGCAAGTGCTTGTCGTTTCTCTTGGGGTTTAGTTTTGTCCAAGATAGTGGTGACGCTGGGTACAGGATCACCATAGGGATTTTCGTACAAACGTTTGCCGTTTACACTTTTGCGTTTGAATTCTTTATACGGGTAGGGGGAAGTGATGTTTAACATTTTGTTACTATAACATACCCGTGTATTACTTGTCAAGCACATAAGGTGCAAATTGTGCTGGATTGTTTTGCACATGGTCACGTAATGTATGTGCAGGAAGTGGAAACTCCGGTGTGTTGTTGTAGTAAACTACATCTGAATCTTCTTCCCATGGATCTTCACTGTAACACTGCCAAATCTCTCCCCACATGAACCAAAATCCGGTACACACAAGTTCAATTTTATTGATAGGAACATCGATTCCGTAATCCTGTTTCCAATGTTTCCGGCAATCACGTAGTACATTTATTTGGCGAGCTGGATGAGCACTGGACGAAAATCCCCAAGGAACATTGTACTCTTTTGGTGCATGGCAACCGTAGAACAATTCCGGATCCTCATCCGGATAGCGAGCAATAAGGTCAAATTGCTCCTGAGGTGTGAGTGAAATTTCCTGTGAAATTGGCATTAGTACAGGCATGAACGTACTCCTTTTATTTGTCTGCTAAGATAGCATACACTAAGAAGTCTTACTTGTCAATAACTAATTACCCATTTAAAAGTTTTATTGGTGTTTGTATTAATCAATCTATCAATTGTATATCCCAAATTTTGGAAATACAATATTACTTGATTCATTTGATCTGTTTTAGGTCTATCATTGGTAACACCTTGCCATACACTGTAATAACTTACACTTTCTGGATTTGTTGCTGTTGTAGTTCCGGCACTCAAACCTAAACTAGCATTTGCAGTGCCATTACCAACAACAAAACTCCAACTCAATGCGGCTGGTACACTGTATGTAAGAACCAATTGATTACTGGAATTTTTGGTTGCTACAATACCATTTACATTTGCATCATTGATATCAGCAATTACACTGTTTAAATTTGTGCCACTAGTACCCAATGTGATAGTACTACCTGCCAGCACTAATGTCGGAGTTCCAACAATAGTAGGATTAGCAACTGTGCCTATTACTGCTATTTCAGGTGTACTTTCTGTCATCGTAGTGCCGTCACTCACTGTGGTTTCGTATAAGCCGTTGCCTGCATCTTGGATGATCTGTCTCATAAGCGTATTAACCTCGTCATATATTGTAAGGTCTGCTCTTGCCATTGCTCTAGCTTCTGTTTTATTAATATAATATGTCACAGCTTGTCATCCTTTTGCATTTGTTTCTTAGCCATTTTCTCCACAGTGTCATCTTCTGGTTCAGCATTTGAACGGGGAATTGCTGTATCCAGTGTGATGTCTTTTTTGTTGCTTGATCCAACACTAGTAATGGTTGGCAGTAGGTCCAATAAGTCTTGTATACTAACACTGTAACCCATTGCACGAAGTTTAGCAAGCACCATGTTGGTAGGTATCTTAAACTTGCCATTAGCTTTTGCCCTAGTAATTAATTCTTCTAGGTCGTTTAAAAGATCTTCCTGTTCTTCGTTTACTATAACTTCGTTAATCAACATTTTAATTTGAGCCTATTTTTCTCAGTTTTGCCAGGCGATCAAATCTTTTTACTGGATCTGCCATAATACCGCCAAATTCACCGCCTTTTACATCACCGCCATAATCTCTAGCTGCTATTTCACCGGTAGTCATTGCTCGCAGCGCCCCTAGTTTTGGTTTAGGCTTTGGCACTGCCATCCCCACTCCTCGCTGAGGCTTTGAT
>Ga0255760_10002456_pt1 | contig 17141 bp, 8 predicted proteins | sample 071ome_25_FD_179960 | JGI IMG/M metagenome (GOLD analysis project Ga0255760, IMG submission 179960) | Coastal salt marsh microbial communities from the Groves Creek Marsh, Skidaway Island, Georgia - 071410BT metaG (version 2) | ecosystem: Environmental > Aquatic > Marine > Intertidal zone > Salt... | reverse complement strand
ATGGATACTTTCGGTAAACGCGCGTCCGCTTCTTGCTTTTTAAAATACGCCTCTCTCAGCATGTGCAACGCTAAATCCCGCGAGCACTGGTTTTTCTGGTCGTTCACTCCGGCGAATCGATTTCCCACCAAATCCGAGGTGTAAACTTTAGTCACCCCGTCCGAAAACCTCGAAACACCAACATCTCTCGAAGAAGAAGAAGGAGAAGCGGGACTGAACGCGATCGCGCCGATAGAAAGCACGACGACGGTGTACAAAACGAGCATCGCCACGTTTCGGATGAGTAAAGAGTTGTTCGCGTACGCCTCGAATATCGGCGCGAATGCCGACGGCGAAGACGCGTCGTCTTTCTTGCTCGAAGAAGCGTTTTCTTCGTCCGATTTTGACTGCGGTTTCCGCCCTTGGTACGCCTCTGCTATCGCCATGACTGCGAATGATGATGACGTATAAACTTGCTCTTTTTATGCGCGCGCGTGGAAGATTAGTGAACAAAGCCATTCATTTTTTTTTTCCAAAAACTCCATTTTTCCCCAACACACAACGCACACATAAAACCGTCCGGATGATGATGACGATGAAAACGCACACTTCCGATGGTGGTGGTGGTGGTAATAGCGGTGGTGGTGCTGTCTTTGCTCCGCCGATATCCGGCGCCGGTTTCGCGTCGACGCGCGTCCCGGTCGTCCCATCGAAGAGCGTGCGTTTGATTGCCGATTTCGTCGCCAATTGGAATCAAATAACCGGCGACAGCGCGGTGAATGCTATCACGAATAACAAGAGACAGAAAATGACGATTTCTGCAAGCACTACCAACATCGGCAAAGGGAACAACAACGACAAGGGAACCTTTTCGAGAGGAGGTCAAAACGCCATGGTGAAAGTCATCGACGGCGAGTCGGTTTTGGTGCACGAAGGAAAGCGAGGGACGGACGAGGTGAACGTGGGTGTGATATTGAAGGAGTTGCCCGGGCACGCGCTCGCGCTGTTGATGGCTGGAGACGAGCGAGAGGCGATGCAATGGAAAGAAAAAGCGATTGATGCTGCCAATAGTAAGGCGGGGAAGAGAGGCGACGACGACGAAGAGGTGAGTTTCGGGGAGTATTTGATGAATAGTTTGGACCTTTTGCGAAGAGTGGTTTCGTTGCGGTCGATGAGGAGCGTGAAGCACTATTTTGAGAGGATCGGGTACGATCCGACGCCAGCGGTGTTGGACTGTGTGTCGTGCGCGTTGAGGAGAGTTGCGACGATGGATGAGGCGTATTTTTTAGGGAGGAAGAGTAGTGATGGCGGCGCGAATCTCGAGCTGAAGTGCGGGATCGTGAAGACGTGCGCGGACATCGTAACGGAGATGTGGGAACAGGATATGGCCAAGTGCGCGGCGGAGTTGGCGACGTATCCGGTCCCCTTGACGACGGCGCAAAAAGAGAACAACACGAATGGAACAGAACTACAACACGAAGAGAATATGCTGATGGCATTTTACGACGCGGCGTACGCGATGACGAGAGAAGTGCACGAGATTGTAGAAAGCGACGCGTGGAATGGCCAGACGGAAGAATTTCGCGCGTTTTTAGATACGTTCGCATCTTTCGCGTTTAACACGGAGATTGTGGAGTACGCGCACCAATCTGGCGGGAAAGTAGAAACGATGAGAATGGTTAGATTAGCGTTGGCGTTGTTACAATTTGCGCCAAAGGAGACGAGTAACCTCGGAGACACCGAACTTTGGACGAGACTGTGGTACGCGGCCAAAGGTGCGCAATGTTTGAGAACTATTTGTACCGCAGATATAGATAATGGAAACGGAGAGACGTTATACGATAAGTATTTACACGATGCAGCTGTGGAAACGTCAAACGAAAGCGAGAAAGCATCCAGTGTAGTCGCTCGAGATTGCTTGAAACTCGCCACGGAGTGCGCGGCGTTGGCGTTTGTCCAAGCGTTGGATGAGGTGTATCCAAAATATAACGCACCTGCGTTTTTTGGAAGCTTTGGTATGCATGGGAACGGTGATCCGAAGAGGTGGCGAATATTCGCGACTTTAGCGAGGTGTTGTGAAGTGCTTTGCGAAGACTCCGAGGTGAGAGACGCGGTCATATCTGTGCTCATCGTTCCGTTGGTAAAGTTCATGTCGAACGTCGTTCGCGGCAGAAGCGGCGACGGGAGCAAGAAGATCGCCGAAAAACCACAGGGCACTTTCTTTGTCATATTCGAGGAGGTGCGCATTCGAGGAGGCACGCAAAAAGCAACCGAAACGGTAAAACTGGCGTGGATGTTCATTTATGGAACGATCGCGTCCGCGCAAGCGGCGCCGTTTATGAAATCAAAATCATTCGGCAAAGAGTTTTCTCGCCTCCTCAACGACACGTCTTCCGAAAATCCAGACATTTACGGCGGTCCATTCACTGCCGAACGAGTGAAGGAGTTATTGAGTGAGTTGCACGAATCCGCTAAATCTTTGGTCGGCGATGAAAACTCCAAGTTATTCGAAACGTTCCTGTCAGAGCTGCGATAGTGTAAAAAGAACAATCTCATGTTTTGATGAAATCAAAAAGCGCGCGTACATGTATAGATGAACCAGAAGTGTGCGATGACGATGCAACACGCACAAAATTTCATCGCAAATCAATTATCGGTCTATTCTTCATTCTACCTAAGTTATCCCTCTTGAAATTCGGTCCGAACAAATACGAGTAGACGCACCCTCCAACTAACCCGCCGAAATGCGCCCAATTATCGATCCTCGCGCTCGTTGCGCCGTACACGGCGTTAATCGCCAAGCTAGTCCCCAACGCGTTCAACTGTTCCTCCGCACCAACCCCTAAAACGTCCTTATGTCTATATAAATACACCGCAAACGCGCCCGCGAGCCCGAAAATCGCCCCAGACGCGCCAACCGCCGGATATTGACTCATCTTATAACTCATGATATTCCCGCTCACCGCGCTCGCGGCGAACGCGGCGTACACGTGCGACCTCCCAAATATCCTCTCCACCGTGCTCCCGATCGCGTTTAAACTGTACGCGTTCACGAACAAGTGCAACAACCCGCCGTGCAAAAACGCAGACGTAATTAGTCGATAATATTGTCCGTTCGCGACGTCCGCGTTCACCTTCGCGAACGCCGCCGTCGCCTTCTGTCTCGTCAGCAGTTGCAACGAATATCCAGAGATCAACGAAAGAAGCAGCACGTCCGTCGCGCGTCGATTCGGGTCGTTCGAGAACGGTTCGTTCGCGCTCTGTTGTCTGTTCCGCCGACGAGATGCCACATCTCGTCGCGTCGCGAGACTTATCGAGAGAAACGTCGTCGTCGCTCGCGCCGCGAAAACGAACGGTTGGTGTTTCGAAACGAGAGCAGATGGAGCGCTCGTCGTCGTCGTCGGAGGCGGCCTCGCGGCGCCGTTCGGAGCCCCGGACGAAGAAGAAGAAGAAGAAGAAGAATTCGCGACAACGGTTTCTGCGCCTTTTTCTCTCCGCTGCGGTTGTTGCCGAAGTTGTCGTTGTCGCTGAAAGAGCGACGACGACGACGACGACGACGACGACCCGCCGCTCGTCTCGTCGTCTTTACCACCGCTAAAGCTCGACCCGCTGATGAACCCGGAAGGGAAGGAGGAGAGTGGTCCCCACATCTTCTATATCGTCTCCTGCGTGTGTGCCCCTTTTCTCCCCGGGAAAAGTTTTGTGTGTTGAAGTGAAGATGCAATCTTCACTTAAACACACGCGCGCGAGAGAGAGATGAGAAGCGTTTCCACCGCGACGAGTACCTCCTCCGTCGCGTTTCGATCGAGATGGACGAAAAATAGCACCAACGGCGAGCGCGACAACGCGCCTTCTTCTTCTTCTTCTCGTCGTCGTCGACGGGGAATCGACGTCGTCGTTCGAGCGGCGAACGGAGATGCGGAAACGACGACGTCCAGTAATCCGGCGTTGAAAGCGGCGTGGTTGGCGTCGGAGCAGTTCGGGAAAGCGATCGGGGGTAAGAATGAGAAGAATACCGGCGATGTCGGCGAGGCGTTGGAATCTCAGGGAGAGAAGACGATGACGACGAGAGAGGAGATTATCGAATCGCTTCGCGGCGACTACGAGAGCAATTATTTCATCGGGGGTCAGTCCGAGATGTGCGCGTATTCGAGCGAGTGCGTGTTCGCGGATCCGTTCGTCTCGTTTACCGGTTTAGATCGATTTAAACAAAACGTTGGAAACTTAGGGACGTCTTTGAAGGACGTCGAATGTAAGGTGTTGCGAATGGTGGACAGAGGCGAAGATGGTGTGACGTTTTATTGGAAGTTTTCGGCTGTCGTGGACGCTTTGCCGTGGCGGCCAAAGTTAGCCGCGAGCGGGAACACTACACACGTTTTAGAGGGGAACAAGGTTGTAAAACACATCGAAGCGTGGGATGTTGACCCGTGGGTGGTCTTAAAGAAACTTCTGGTGCCTGCCTCTAAGCTGCCGGAAAATAAATGGGAACTCGGCATGCTCGCTTTATCGCAGCGAGACGGCTTCGGCGCTTTGCAAGCTATTTCAGAGCCCGGAGTGAAATTGTTTGCGGCGTTATTCGTCTTGGAAAAATTACCTGGCGTGAACTTTGGCGGTTTTGAAACGTTTACGTCGTTGATGCTTGTGGCGACGGCAGCGACAGAATTTTGGGCGCTTTTGATTTCATTCGGTGTCGTGAAAAAGTGAGTTTTCATTCGTACGCCGCTACGTTTTGTTTTGCTCGTGTTGTAATTGCCGCTAAATATCTATACAAAATTGAACGTGTTATTAAAAATAGTATGTTTCTTTGTTCTGTGTATGAGAGTTATCCTCGTCTCTTTTTGCGCGTACCTGCGCCGCTCGACTCCGCTTTTCTCTTCTCCGCTTTGGTCGGTTTTGCCTTCTCTTTTTCCTTCTTGCCTTTCTCTTCGGTATCTCTAAATCCAATGTTTAAGCCGCCCGTTTTCTGCCCGGGTGGCTTTCTATCCGTGATCGTTTGCTGCTTCGTGTTCCCTTCTGCCGCTGGAACTCCATCGTTATTACTAAAACCTCCTCTATTTCCCGCCGTCGGCGTCTGCGGAATATTCCCCGTGTGCGCCGGTCCTGAAGCCGTCGCCGGAGGTAACTTAATCGCCGCCAACTTACCCGCTTGCACTAACTTCTCGTGCGCCGACGCTAACTGTTTTCTCAACGTCAAATATATGCCACATTGTTTTCTTAAACGCAACCAACCAGCCACGGCTGCTTTTGTTCCATTTCTCGGTTCCGGACATCCCAACTCCTCCACCGATTGGTCCAACCGTTTCGCATACCTCGGTCCCAACCCCGAATTCGGCGCATCTCTCCCCGCTATTTCCGCCGCTACTTCCACCGCCCTCTGCGATCTCGGGTATACTCCCGGCTGCACATCGTCTCGACTCGTGTGCGTTGTCGTGCATGGTACGCCGTGGTGCGGCATGTCGCTTTCGAAATCCCTTCTAATCTCCTCAATCTTCGCTCGCTTCTCGTGCGCGGCAAACCTATTCGGCGCGAACACCGCTTGTTGTCGTTGCAACAACGCGTGCGTCTCCGCGCGTCTATCAGCTTCGATTTTCTTCACCTGAGCCAATATATCCGCCTCTTCCTTGTGTGCCGCGTTCGTCCTCGCCAACAACGTCTCCAACGCTTCTTTCCTCATTAACTCGTGTTGCGGATCAAACGGCGTCTTACAAATCAAATGCGCCTCCGCTTCTTCCTTACTCGACGCTCGCGCTCTCACCAACGCTCTGCACACCTGATAATATCGAGTCTTCATATCTTCGATGCTCCTTTCGCAAGGACTCGCCGTGCACGACCATCGATCTTTAACAACTATAAACCGTAAATCAAATCTTCGCAACATTTCGAACAAATATTCCGTCTCCTCTTTCGACCACGGCTTGAACGCGAGTCGGTCGTCGTTCATTAAACTCTCTTTATTTTCTTGATTTTCGTCGTTTTCTTTCTTGTTATCGGAAGCTTTCGGTTTCGCTTCGTTCGAATCTAAATTCGCGAGCCATCTCTCGTATTCTCTGTCGTTGAACTCGGGCACTTCTACTTTCTTGTTATACTTTGCGAACGCGTAGTCGCCGCCGATATCGACCCCATACCCGGTCGCTTCTAAACCCGTTCCCGGTAAAAGCTTCCCACCAGTACCCGCGACTCCACCACCGTCTTTCCCTCCAACCGCCGCCGCCGCGCCGATGTTCTTCTTCACCCAATGCTTCAACATCAACCCGTCCGTGCGAGCCGAATTCCTAAACGGCTGCCACGACCAAGAGACTTTCCTCGCGGAAACTTTCCTCTTCGTCTTCAACCCGGCGTGGCTCGGAACCAGCGAAGCCAAAGCGTCGACTCCTTTCTCCCCCATCATCATCATCATCGCGTGATCCCCACTTCCTCCACCTCCTCCTCCTCCTCCGTTCACCGCGTTCGCCATGATCCCGCTCTTCATCGCTTGTTGTTGGTTTCCCCGAACGATTTGCCACACCTCTCGGCTCATGCCTTTCGGCTTGACTTCCTTCTTTTGTAAAGACGAAGCTTTCTTCGCCAACCCGGCGTTCGGGTTCTCCCGAGGGATGCCCAGCATGTCTTTGAAGTCAGACATGACTGTTTTTCTCGTTCTTTTTTATCTCTCTTTGGTATAAACGCGCGCGTTTTGCCGTGATCAAGTGTGCTGAATTTGCCCTAGAATTGGAGTTTGAAATACGCGAATTCTCGCCAAAAAAGAAAGGGAAAAAATGGACGGCGCGATGACGTACCTGGAGAAGTACGTGGACGGTAAGTGATCGCCTTTCTTCTTTTATCGTCATCTCCATCTCGTATCTCTTCGTTCGAGTCTTTCTTCTTCTTTTTTATCTATGCGTTCTCGTCTGCGCTCTCGTGGGCCGTCCACCAACGTCTCCGATCCCTCTCCTTTGTCGGGGAAAAGCTCTCTGAATTGTTGCAGACTGACGAGTATTCTCTCTCTCTCTCTCTCTCTCGTCTTCTTCTTCTTCTGACGACGACGACATTCTTTTCAAAATGCAGTCAATCAAGACGTCCCGTCGGAATTCCAGCGCATTTTAAACACCATGGCTGACTTAGACCACCGAGTTTCGAAAACTCGAGACGACATTCAAGAGAAAGTGAACGAGTGCTTAGAGCTGCCTGGGTTACACTCGCGAGGCCTTTCGAAAGACAACGAGACGAAAATTTTAAAGCTGAGGAAAGATATAGACGAATCACACGAACACGCGGAGATGTTATCGAAAGAAAAGATGCGATTGGCGACGTTAGCGTTGGAGATATTAGAGAAGAACGTGATGGTACAATTGGACGAAGATTTGGAGCGGTATCGGGAGGAGTTGAAGGCGAACCAGGAGTTTGGAGAGGAGGAGAAGTACATGAGTAGCAATAAAGCGATGGATATGGATATAGGGACGCCGACGAGAGGGCCTAGTAGGCAAGGGTCCAGAATGGGTGGCGCAGGTGGGAACAATTCGAGCGAAAACTTACCGGGACTAGGAAACGAGCAACCGTCTGGAGGGCAGAAGAAAAATTCACAGGTTGGCGATTTAGTCGCCGCTAACATCGGCGAGTTGAATATCGGCCCAGGCGCGCACGAGTGGATCGTTGGAACCGTACTTCGATACATTCCCGCGACGGATGAGTATGACATCGTCGATGCAGACGACGACACGAACAAAAACAACCCGAACAAGAACAACGCCGGAGGAAACAAAAAAGGAACGAAAAACATGAAGAAAACCGGAGGCAAAGAGTCGAAAGAAACCACGTACCGATTATCCGCGAAAACGTGCGTCATTCCGCTCCCGAAAACGGCGAATCCGTCGCACGGCGCTACAACTTTCGACGACGGCACGTACGTCCTCGCCGTCTACCCTCAAACGACCACTTTTTACAAAGCCAAAGTCGTTCGCAGCGCCGCGAGAACGGCGCCTTCGGGCGAATACGGCGAGTTCTTGTTAGAGTTCGAGGACGACGGCGACGTGCCGAGAAGAGCGGTGCCGTTCAGGCACGTCGTCGAGTGTCCGAAAACCATGTAGAAGAGAGTCTGTCTAAAAAATTAACGCATTTAAACGACGGCGTGTACATTAAAAACGAATAACTTTTACTCGCCGTATTTTTTTCTTCAGCAAAAAGCACACTTAACATGCCGCTTCGTAGTATTGCGTCGGTTCATTTCTCGCGCTAGGGCAACCAAAATTTTTTTTTCGAGATCGCAAAACTCATCCGTTCACGCGGGAAGAAACCAGCCGGAGGACGAAGCAGAACCAAGCAAAATACAGTTACACGTATTTGAACATCGGCGCACACACAAAAAAAAAACTGCACAAAATTCGCGCGCGCGTTCCGCGTTTATAAACTCACACAAAAAGCGCGATTTGATTTTAAGAGCGCGCGAAGAAAAAAGTCTCGAAGCTCGCGCGAAAGAGGTTTCTTCACCCGACGTCGCGCGCAAAAGCGCGCGCATTTCTTCGCGCGCGTGCGAAAAAGACGCGATTCGTTTTTTCGTGTAACCTCCTCTCTCGCGGAAAAGAACGCGAGGGTGCCGTTTAAATTTGAATCCAAAAAGTAACGAGCAAAAAAATAAGATGGCGAATCGAGGGTACGCGCGATCGTTTTTAGCGCCGCTTTTCGGTCGTTTCGCGTCGTAAAAAAGTTGACGCGTTCGTTTTTACGCCGGGTTTAAGCCGACTTTTACCCGCGACGCGCGACGCGCGCGGGACCGATTTTTCGCGCGAGCCGATTTTTTTTCTGAGAGGGGGGCAAAAAGAGTTCGTTAGAAACGAAAACACGTGTGTTTGGTTAACCCACCGACGACGTTTCGATTTTTGACCTCGTTTTTTTTTTGTCAGTGTTGACTCTCTGTATTTATTGACTTCTTCTTCTTCTTCTTTTCAACTTTACTTACTTCGTGATAAACAGCTATCTCGCAATGCACGCGAAGAACAACAACTCGAACACCAACGCGAACAATGACGTGGTGGTGAGACCGACGGCGTATGCGAACGCGTACGGTCAACCGTCGAGCGACAACGCCAACGACGGCAATACCTTTCCGGTTGGAGTAGCGGGCGGTCAAAATACCGCGATGGCGCCGCCGAATAACTACTTTGGAAACCCTTTTTTGATGTCGCAGATGTGGAACAACGCGGCGGCGATGATGAACCTGAACGCGGCGGCGGTAGCGGCGGCGGCGACGGGGAACTTTCCCGTGGGGGCGATGATGGGAGCGATGCCGCAGTTCCAACAACAACAATCGCAGGCGGCGCCGAGCGCCGGCGCGGCAAAGAAGACTTCTACTGCTAAGGGGCTCCGAGATATGACGAAACACGCAGCGAAAAGTCGTTCAGATGTTTCTGAGGCGACGAGTCATAAAGAGTCTCCGCTTTCCGACGAAGAGGTTGAACATCCTCAGAAGGCGAGACGGCGGCACAAAAACGAAGAGAAAGTAGAAGAACAAGATTCAAAGCAACAACAACAACCACAGCTGGCGAAACCAATCATCGACGATTCGTTACCAGAACCGTGCGCGAGCAAGACTTGCGCGTTTTGCAGGACGCAGAAAACGCCACTGTGGCGGAACGGCCCGTTTGGTCCGAAGACGTTGTGTAACGCGTGCGGCGTGAGGTTCAAACTCGGTAAGTTGGCCGGCGACGAGGATGGTCACGTGGTGAGTGTAATCGTACCACGACAAAAGCGGAGAAAAAACGGGTCGGCTGGGACAGCGAGTCACGCCGCAGCTACAGCGGCGGCGGCAGCAGCAGCGGCGGCGGCGCCTGCTTCTGCGGCTGTGGTTGACGCGTCGAATACCGAAACGGCCATGACGACCAACACCGACAACCTGACCGCGACGGGTCGATTTGCGGCAGTCGCTGCGGCAAACGCCGCGAGAACTGGATTTGCCAACGCACCGTTAAAAGTTCGTCACACCGTCCACACGAAGAAAAGCATCGAGCCAAAAGTGAGAGGAATTGTTGGCGGTTGGCGCCCAGAAATGGGTGGTCCGATGCGAGTGTCTTCTCCCTTTGTCGTCACGGATTACGACGGTGCGGTTTTACTGATGGTCTTAGCCGGTGAGAACGACAAGAATACCACCGCCACAACCAGTCCTACTACCGCTGTGAATAATAACAAGTGATGATGGCTCTGTTTGCTTTCTGTGTTATTTGTGTACCATTAAAATTAAATCATTTGTACGAAGAGAGAAGAAGAAATTTTTTGGGAAGTGTACGTTATATTTTGTTTTATAAAGTCGTTTCGTCGATGATGCGTGTAAAAGAAGAACAAAGAAGTGTATAAGAGAGTGTGTGTATATAATACTGTATATGTACTGAGCAGCATCAGGCGAGAGAAGACGAAACCCAAGAGAGAGTGTTTTTTCAATCATAAACTTTTAATATTAGTTTGTAAAAGTAAGAGACGAATACCGCGTGAGAAGCCGCGGTTCTTTCCTGAGTTAATTTTTTAATTATTTCATACTAAACTACCAAGTACAACGCCTCAATGCAAACCCATAAAGTGATCCATGGCGACGCTCAACGCGGCCATCGTCCCGCATCCAATGCACGCCGCCTTCGGTCCAGCCCTAGCGGCCATGGTTCCTCCGGTAAAACATCCCGCGTACGCGCTGTTATAAATATCGTGCCTCGCTCTCGTTTGTTCGACGACGCACTCGCTCCCGGCGTACAGCGCGCCAAACGCCGCGAAGCCTTTCGCGTACGACCAAGATTTCGATGCCGTATTCCGCGCCGTTTGTTTCAACGTCTCCGCGATCGACACTTTCTTCTGCGTCAGCGTGTGATCCGGCGCTTCAAACGCCCCGAAAAATATCCCCATCGCGATCCCTAAAAATCCCCCCATCACTCCCGACAACACCGTCTTCACCGCGCAGTTATTCATCACGTCCCCTTGCATCTGCTCCTCCGCGGTGGGAATCTGTATCGGTTTATACACTTTCGGCTTCTCCTTTTCCTTCTTCTTCTTCCTCTTTTCTTCCTCCTCTATCTGCTCTTTCGGTTTCTTGAACAGATAATCCGCCGCGTCTTTCAGCGAATCCGCCGCGCTGTTGTTGCCGTTGTTGTTGTTGTTGCCGTTGTTGTTGTTGCCGTCGTTGCTATTACCAACAGCGCCGTCGTCGTCTTCTTTTCGGGACGACGGCGTCCGCATCCTCGCCTCCACATCATCGTCTCTCGTCTTCCTCCCGCTCGCGCTCGCTTCTTCCATTCGAGCCGACGCGAGGAACCGCGAAAAATCTCTCAAAAAGTATCCCCCCGCGGTGTGTGTGGCGGCGTTTTCTCTCATGGTATCGTCGCGCGTTTTTTATCTCTCTCTCTCTGTGTGTGCGTTTATGCGAAAGCGTTGTTGCGAAGAGAAAAGTGTCTCTCATTTTTCTCCCGAAACTCAGAGGGGTCGTCTCGTCCTTTTTTTCTTTTTTTCGAAAAACTTTTTCACGACTCTCGTTATAAAAAATAAGAAAAATTGAGCTCTGAAATCGCTCTCTTTTCTCTCTTCTCTCTCTCTTCTCTCTCTCGTCGTCATGACGACGACGAAAAGAGAGGAAGAGAAGGAGAAGGAGGAAGAGGAGGAGGAGGAGACGACGATTCCGCGCTCTTCCTCTGGTTCTTCTTCTTCTTCTTCGGAGAAAGAGGTGCGCGATTTTATTATTTTCTCTCTTTTGCTTTGTGGTGTTACTTTTTTCTTTCAGAAACGGTTCGAATTTTCTTTCGCGCAAAAAACGACGCGCTTCTTTTCTGACGCGCGCGGGGGGGTTTCCCTTTTTCGGTTCTTTCTCTCTTTGAAACGCGCGCTCACGCCCTCTCTTTCTCTCTGTGTGTATATTTTTTCGTCGCAGGTTCCACTGCCGGGAGCGTTGAGCGGCAGCGCGAAAGATTTGGACGGGGACGACGATGAGAAAGAAAAAGAGAAAGATTACAAAGAAAAATACGCCAAGGCGAAAAAACGGAATCAGAAGCTCGAGAAAGAGGTGGAGCGGTTGCTGGAGCGCGAAGAAAACGCGAAGCGGCGCTTCGACGAGCACGTCTCGAAGACGTCTTCGGTGTACGCGCAGAGAATAGAAGGTTTAGAGCATAATTTGCAGAGAGCGGTTTCGTCGTTTACGGAAACGAAGAAGCGGTTGGACGAGGAGAAGAGGTTTAAGGAAGAGGCGGAGAGGAAGAAGAAAGAATTTGAATCGCAGAGAGATGAGTTGAGAGAGACTTTGAGGAACGAGAGGGAGAAGTTTGAGAAGGATGGGAAGTTGCTTCGTTTCGCGTGCGAAGACGCGACGAAAGAGTTGGAGGTGGTGAAGCAAAGTTATCGGGAGGAGAAGGAACACGACGAAGAGGTGATTCAGAGTTTACGGAACGCCTTGGATGCGGTAGTCGCGGAGAACGAAGAGAAGAAGGCGAAGAAGGCTGGTGGAGATGCGACGACGTTTTCGCCGCCGGCGACACCGCGTTCGAAACCGCCGTCGACGCCGAAATCGCCTTCGGTCATTTCGCAATCGTTTCAGATGGAAAAAGATCAGTTGGAGTTGGAAGTGGCGACGCAGAAAGAGTTGGCGAATAAAGCGAAAGAGAAAGCTGAGAGAGCGATTAAGACGGCGCGGGTGGCGATGGAAGCCGCCGCTACTCGCGCAAAGACCGATGGCGCTAAGATTGAGGAGTTGGAGAAACAATTGATGGAGGCGCGAAGAGCGAGCAACGACGAAACGACGACGGCAACTACGAAAGAAGACGATGAAAACGATGACGACAACAACGCCGACACCACCACGGATAGGGAAGTTTTGGTAAAAGAATTAGAAACGCGAATAGAAAAACTAGAGTCGCACTGCGCGGACGCCTCTGCTGCGGCGAAAAATGCGGCGGATGCATTAGATGCAGCCAACGAAGAATTGGCGATGGAGCGCGAGAAGTGTTCGTCGCTCGAACGCGAAATGCTAACGCTATCAAATGACTTTGCCATTCTCACTGAAGCTTTTGAGAAATCGCAGTCGGAGTTGAAGATGCGCGATGAGAATTTAGCCGCGTTAGCGAAAGAGTTAGAATTATCCTTAGCGCTGAATTCCAACGAAGAGGCGGCGAACTCAGAGAAGGACGGCGCGCTCGCGACCACGAACAAGAAGAATGAGAACAACAAAAAGGAGAAAAGAGGACCGTTATCGGATGATTCCTACGACAGCGACGAAGATGAAAACGATCTTTCGATGAATACTGGAAACGAAACCTTGGCGAGTCTTCGCGCGGAGCTTAATTCTATGCGTCAAATTCACGACGCGAGCGAACGTCGCGCAAACAACTATGCGGAGCGTTCGAAATCCGCAGAGCTCGCCAGAGATTCCGCGCTCGAAGAACTCGATTCTTTAAAGCGCGAAAAAGCGAGATTGGAAGAGCGTTTAGAATCCATCGAGCAAGCGCAGACGACGCCGAAGACGCCCAAGGTCAAACCAGCGCTTTTGAAAGAGCTAGAGCAAACAAATTCGAGTTTACAGAAAGAAATCGAGACGCTCGGGAGCAACGCGGAAGCGGTGAGTAAAGAACTCGCTGACATTAAGAAAGCGAAATCGAAAGAAATTGAAATGTTGAAGGAAGAACTCGAACAAACGAAATCGATCGCCAAAAAAGAACTGAACGAGACGAAGAAAGAGACAGAGACGCGCCTGTTGGCGCAGATGGAAGCGCTTCGCGACGAGCTCGTAGCGTCCAATCAACATCGAGAGGAGATCAACGAGGAAAAAGAGCGAGCTGTATTGGACGCGAAAGAGGCGGTTACGCGTTATGCCTCGCTCGAGAACGAAAAGAACGAAGTCATTACAAAACTCAACGAAAAAGTCGACGCACTGGACAAAGAGTTGAAAGCGAAAACGGAGGCGTGTAAGCACGTCGAACGACAACTCGAGATGGCGACGCAGGCGCAGAAAACACTATCGAAAACAGCCGCGAAAGAAGTAGAAAGAGCGTACGCGAAAAAAATTAAGGATCTCGAAAACGAAATCGCCACGACGATAAAACTTCGAGACGACGCGGAAAGAGCGAAAAGCGATTTAAGAGCGGAGATTGACCGCATAAAGTTGGAGTTTTCGGCGTATAAAGCGTCCGTTTCGGATAAAGAGCGCGATGAAAACCTCAAGCCGACGACGGCGAACTACTACGAGAAAATGCAAGCCATTCGCGCGGCTGAGGAACTTCGAGCTGAACGCAACGATCTCGCGCAAGATCTCGAAGACGCGCGAGCTGATTTCATGCGATCCATTCGGGAGCAAACGACTCGCGCGGAAGAAGCCGAAGCCGCTTTGGAAGACGCTAAGTTATCTGCGAAGATTGCAGCGGACGCAGCGAGGATGGAGTCAATGGAAGCGACAAGTTTGGCAAGAAAGCACGCGGATGAAGTCGCACTAGCGCGAATAGCGTTGGCTGATGCTCGCAAGCATGCTGCAGGAGCCGAGAAACGTGCAGATGTTGCAATTGCGCGCGTCGAACGACGATGTAAAGAAATTGAAGCGCGCACGGACAGGGACGTGGATAGATTGACGATGGCGGTCGAAACCGCCGAGAGAGCGCAAAAGGCATCGGAAGAGAAAGCGGCTCACGTCGACGCCGAATTAGCAAACGCAAAAAGCCTCGTCCAAAGATTAGCCGACGGATTACGCGATGTGCGCCTCAAGAAAGAGCAAGCGGAAAAGGATCAGCAACACGTGCAGAGAGAGCTCGAGGATGCGCTTACCAAACTTAAAGCTTCAAAACAGTTCGAGATAGACGCGATCAAATTTTCTAAGCGAATCAAAGAGCTCGAACTCGAAGTGAAGGAGTTAGTCATTAAAGCTAAACGCGCGGAAGCGGCGATGATTGAGGCAGAAAAGCACGCCGAACACGCCGAAGAGGCGTTCGATAAGATTCGTCAGCTCGAGCAAGAAGTTTCAGATTTAGACGCAAGACGTTCTCAAGCCGAGGCGGCACTGAAGACATCTTCCGGAGATGCATCCGAAGCGTTTCGCGCGTTGGAAAATGAAAATTTGCGTCTCGAAAAGCGCGTTAAGCAAACGTGGCAGGCGTTGCAAGGTGCGCACGCAGTGGCGGAACAAACGAAACACGCGGCGAGGGACGCAGTTCGAACGGCAAGACAATCGGCTGCTAGAGCAGAAAAGGAAGCTGCTTTTTATCGCGATCGTGCCGAAAGAGCAGAGGCTGCCAAACTCGAAGCAATGCAACGCGCGGACAACATGATCAACGACGCTCAACAGCAAGCGGATGAATTCGCGAACGAAAAATTGGAAAAGGAGAAGCGGAAGTTGCAAATCTTGGAGGAGAAGTTGCGCGAGGCGCAAATGTTTTCAAAGAAGATCGTTTTACCGAAAGTGAAAAGTCCTCCGAGAGGCTCAAAGCTTCGCGATGTACAAAGCCAACAACAGCAAGAAGAATATTCTATTCCTCCGATGCCGAGAATTAACGTGGGTAAGAAAGAAGACGTTCCATCAAAAAAGCCTGCAGTGAACGACTCGAAGAAGACCACGGCGCAGCTAGACGATGAGATGGCCTCGGCGGATTTAGTCTTGCAAGAATATCACACGAGATCGCGCGAAAATAGCGTTCGCTCTTCCTCGCCGCGTTCTGTAGGATGACGTAATGAATTGATGCTATTCTGTCTATTGTATTATTATATAGGTTAAACTATTTAACGTCTAATCTCTCTATCCTATAACTCCGAAGCGCTCGCATCGAACGCCATGCCGCTTCCCAAGGACGATGTTTTTTTTGTCTTTTCAAAAGTAAATTTCAAGTCTTTTGATCGGAACAATCTCAAGTACAACACGTACACGAGCGGTAACAGTTGAATTATAGCGATGATCACGCGCAAGTAAAACATCTTTGAATTTTTCTCTCTTTTCATCGATTCGTCGTCGTCGTCGTCGTCGTCGTTATCGTCGTCGTCTGGGGCATATTTATTGTTTTTGTCGATGCTTTGAGTGTTTCCGTTTTTAGGCAACGAAGACGCTACTTCCATGAGCTCTTTTGCGATCGTTTCTCCCAGATGTTCAATGCGTAGCTTGCGTTTTCTCACCGCTTCTTCACCACATTTCTCCAAATTTACGACAATTTCTTCAAACGACACCTTCTCGCCTCGCTGCTTGAAAAATCTTTGACAGCCTCGCCACTTCGACAACGCCGCCATCACGTCTTTGTCTTCCGCGTATTTTTTCACGCTCATGAAATTCTCCATCACGTCTTCTACCGCCGCTTTTATCCGTGGTTCGCGCATGCTCGATTGAAAAACTTCGTCCTCGTTCGCTTGAACGATGAAACTAAGGCGTTCTCTTTCCTTTGCGAGCGATTTCAAGCGGGCTTTCTTCTCTTTGAGACTGCCGTCCCCCTCCGCCGCTTCCGATGCAACTTTCACCTTTGAATTCTTCTCCTTCGTCTTCTTCTTCCCCTTCTCTTTCGCGCCTCGTTTCAACAATTCCTCTTCGCATTCCTTAAACTTCCCCGCTCTCGCTAATTCCAACGGTCCAAAACTCTCTCCATCTTCGCCTTCCTCCGACGCTCGATGAATATCTACCTTCCATTCGTCGCACAAGAATCGCACCGCGTGCGCGTTCCCTAACCCAACCGCTAGCATCAACAAACTTCTCCTTTTCTTTGTTTTTTCATTCACTTGGATCTCAAAATACTCCACGTCCACGTCTTCCACTCTCCCATTAAAACGTTGCTTCGCGACTTCTCGTCTCAATCTCTCCGCGACTTTCGGAAACGTTTGCCAATCCGTCCGAGCACACGCGCACTCCACCATCGGAGGTAACCGAAACTGACCCCTCGCCGTGCACACGTCCGGAACTTCCCTCGTCGATGTCGTCGCATCATCAGCGTTGCCACTACTACTCTTCGACGACGATGACAGCAACGCTTCCAAACACTCCAAACTCCCAACTTTTGCGCACATCGACGTCGGCGTCTCCTCCGTTCCGTCCGCGTGGTTCGCGTCCGCCCGAAAGCGTTCGACCAAAACTTTCACCACGTCTGCTCGATCCATCGCGATCGCGTGGAACAAAGCCGTGCGCCCTCTCTCGTCCTCCTGGTCCACCTCGACGGCAAATCTGGAGATTAAATCCTCGCAAATCTTCGCGTGGTTGTTTCTCGCGGCGA
>Ga0255760_10002446_pt1 | contig 17158 bp, 11 predicted proteins | sample 071ome_25_FD_179960 | JGI IMG/M metagenome (GOLD analysis project Ga0255760, IMG submission 179960) | Coastal salt marsh microbial communities from the Groves Creek Marsh, Skidaway Island, Georgia - 071410BT metaG (version 2) | ecosystem: Environmental > Aquatic > Marine > Intertidal zone >... | reverse complement strand
AAGGTGTGTTGAAACCCAGAAAAGGTGTTAATCTTCCAAACACTAAGATTTCTCAGCCTGCTTTAACTGAAAAAGATATTGATGATGCAAAATTTGCTGTAAAAAAATCATTTGATTGGATTGCACTCTCTTTTGTGAGATCTAAAAAGGATGTTTTACAACTAAGAGAACTAATTGAGTCTCAGTGTGATTACCATGTCCCGATTATTTCAAAAATTGAAAAACCTCAAGCAATTGAAAAAATTGATAGCATTATAAAGGTCTCTAATGGAATTATGGTCGCAAGAGGCGATCTTGGAATTGAAATTCCTGCAGAAGAAGTTCCTTTAAATCAAAAGAAAATTGTTGCTAAATGTAAAAAAAGAGGAATTCCTGTTGTTATTGCTACTCAAATGATGGAATCCATGATTGATAGCTTAACCCCTTCTAGAGCTGAAGTTAATGATGTTGCCAACTCGGTAATGGATGGTGCTGACGCCATAATGTTATCAGGCGAAACTTCAATGGGGAAATATCCTTGTGAAGTGGTGAAAAAAATTGGAGATATTATTCATGGTGTTGAAGATTCTCCATTAATTAAAATTCCAGTTGATTTGCCAGAGATTAAATCTGACAGGCTTATTACTAAATCTATTTGTAAAAATGCAGCAACAATTGCAAACGAAATTGGCGCTTCGGCTATTTGCACTTTAACAAATAGTGGCTATACAGGATGGCAAATTTCATCTTGGAGGCCTTCCGCTTTAATTATTGTCTTTACATCAAATAAAAAGATTTTGACTCAAATGAATTTGCTTTGGGGGGTAAAAGGAGTTTATTATAACAACTTTGAAAGCACTGATAAAACTGTAGAGGAAGTAAATTCCTTGGCATTAGAAAGCAAATACATTAAAAAAGGTGATTTTGTAATTAACCTTGCTGCAATGCCTGTTTATGAAAAAGGCCAGGTCAACACTCTAAGAATTACAAAGATTTGAAAAAAGCTTAAATGGAAACTCAACGCCAAAGAAAGGTAAGCTCTTTACTGAAAAAAGATTTGTCCAATATTATTCAAGCTTTATTTAGGGAGCATACTAGGCATAATCTTCTGATAAGCGTTACTAAAGTAAATGTTTCAATTGATCTATCGCATGCAAAGGTTTATGTGAGCGTATTCCCATCAAACATGGCCTCAAAATCTATTAGCTTTTTACAAAAAAAAGGGTTAGAAGTGAAAAAAAAGTTTTCTTCTCTTGCTAAAAATCAGCTCCGCGTTATCCCTGATTTTGAATTTTATATTGATGATTCTTTAGATTATATAGATGAAATTGACAAGGCATTAAAAGAAGGAGATAACCCAATTAAATAAAAAGTTGAAGCCTACCAATTTTCTTGCATTAAAATACCTGTTTTCTAAAACAAGGTTCAATATAGTTTCAATCATCTCTCTGTTTTCAATAATTGTTTTAAGTGTTTCTTATTTTTCTTTCACTGTAATACTTTCTGTATTGTCTGGTCTTGAAAATTACAGCTTACAGTTTTCTAAATCTTTTGATCCAGAAATTAAAGTTTCTCAAAAAAATAATCAGTTAATTATTCTTGAAGATAGTGATCTTGATTTTTTATCAAAACATGAAGGCAACACAACAAAGGTTTTAAAGGGTAATGTACTAATTGAAAACGATGGAGAAGTCAACTATGCTGAAATAATAGGGGTAGATAAAAACTTTAACAACGTAATTGATTTTTCCAAATTACTTGGCGTAGGGAGCTACAAAGGGTTAAATGAATTTAATAGTTACACCAGTTATTCGTTAACAGAAAAGCTGGATTTAAATTTATTCAGTGCTACTGGGGCATATAATGTTTATTCAATTAACAACATCTATCCAGATGTTTTATTTAGGCCATTTAAAAATAATGTTGTTTTATTTTCAGACGGTGTATTTACCTCAAGAAATGATAGTGAAGAGAATGTTATTGTTGCCGACCTCTCTGTTGTTCAAAATCTATTTGGCCTTAATGAACATGCTTGCTCTGAAATATATTTTTCTGATTCTGAAAACACTAGTTCTTTAAAGCAAGAAATAGAAGATCATTTTTTAGATTTTAAGGTGCAATCACATGATGAGATTAATGAAACTCTTTATAAAATGATTCAAAGCGAAAAGCTAGCGATAACATTAATTATGATTATGATAATTATAATTTCTGCCTTTAATGTTATCAGTTCAATTATAATGCTAGTCATTGAAAAGGAAAATGATATAAAAACACTGAAATTTTTAGGACTAAACAATAGGGGTGTTCAATCTGTTTTTTTTAAAAATGGTTTGCTTTTAAATGGACTTGGGCTTTTGATTGGATCCATAATTGGAACAATCCTAGTGCTTCTACAAAAGAACTTAGCTTTAATTAAAGTTGGAGGAATGAACCTAGCTTATCCTGTAGAAATTACTGCTTCGAACTATGTAATTATTGTGGCTGTAGGCCTTGTAGTTGCTATTGTGTCCTCTTATTTTTCTTCTTTAGCGGTTAAGAAGCTGTAAGCGCTTCTGTTTCAAAAAACTTAACTCTTAATTTTTGGAATAACTCGAACAGCTCTTCTGAATAATCTAATGTTACCATTTGAGATCTATACTGCTTAAAGTCAGGAATGTTTTTAAAATAGTTTGAATAATGTCTTCTAGTTTCTAAAACACCAAGTTTTTCACCTTTCCAATCTATTGACATTTTTAAGTGTCGCTCAGCCATGTCTATTCGCTCAGAAATAGAGGGTTGTTCTTTGTGGGTTTTGTTTTTAAAAAAATGTTTAACCTCGTTAAAAAACCAAGGATATCCAATAGCTGCTCTTCCAATCATTGCTCCATCAAGACCGAAATCATCTCGCATTTCAACAGCCTTTTCAGGAGAATTGACATCGCCATTGCCAAAAACTGGTATTTTCATTCTTTGATTGTTTTTAACTTCTGCTATTTTAGTCCAGTCTGCAGATCCTTTATACATCTGAGCTCTTGTTCGTCCATGAATTGCTATTGCTTTTGCGCCTGCATCCTGAATTCTCTCTGCAACTTCAACAATTTTTATTGAATTCTCATCCCAGCCAAGTCTAGTTTTTACTGTTACGGGTAAATGTGTTCTTTTAACAAGCTCCCTTGTTAACATCTCCATCTTGTCTATGTCTTTTAAAATACCTGCTCCAGCCCCTTTACAAACAACTTTTTTAACAGGACATCCAAAATTAATATCAATAATGTCCGGGTTTGTTCTTTCAACAATATCAACAGCTTGAAGCATAGAGTCAAGATTAGCTCCAAAAATTTGTATTCCAACAGGCCTCTCTTTTTCATAGATATCAAGCTTAATTACACTTTTTGCAGCATCTCTTATAAGCCCTTCGCTTGAGATAAATTCTGTGTATACAACATCTGCTCCATTCTCCTTACAAAGAGCTCTAAAAGGAGGGTCGCTGACGTCTTCCATTGGAGCCAACAAAAGAGGAAACTCTCCTAATTCTATATCTCCTATTTTAACCACTTACTGTTTAATACGTGACAAATTTAAACTATTAAAATTTATAAGATAAAGGGATTAATTGGATTATATTTGTTCTTAGTTAATGGAGAACATTAGAAACTTCTGTATAATCGCCCATATAGATCACGGGAAAAGCACATTAGCGGACAGACTATTAGATGAAACTGGTTCTGTAACTGATAGGGAAAAACAAGACCAATTATTAGACGACATGGACCTTGAAAGAGAGAGAGGAATTACCATTAAATCTCATGCTATACAAATGGATTATAAGCATGAGGGCAAAAGTTATGTTTTAAACTTAATTGATACACCAGGACATGTTGATTTTTCATATGAGGTCTCTAGATCTATCGCTGCATGCGAGGGGGCTTTGTTGATTGTTGACGCTGCGCAAAGCATACAAGCCCAAACCATATCAAATCTTTATTTAGCTCTTGAAAACGACTTAGAAATTATACCTGTTTTAAATAAAATAGATTTACCATCTGCAAAACCAGAAGAGGTTTCTGATGATATTGTTGATCTGTTAGGGTGTAATCATGAAGACATAATAAAGGCTTCTGCAAAAACAGGAGAAGGAATTCAAGACATACTTAGTGCAATTATTGAGAGGGTTCCTCCACCTGAAAACAAAGTAGATGATGAATTAAAAGCTTTAATTTTTGACTCTGTGTATAACCCTTTTAGAGGGATTGAAATTTACTTTAGGGTTTTTTCTGGAAAAATTAGAAAAGGGCAAGAGATAAAGTTTTTTGCAACTAATAATAAATACAACGCTGACGAAGTAGGAACGCTGGGATTAAAACAACATCCTAAAAATGAAATTTCATGTGGTGATGTAGGATATTTAATTACTGGGATTAAAAACGCTAAGGAAGTAAAAGTTGGGGACACAATTGTTGATGCTAAATCTTCAATTGAAGATCCTATTTCAGGGTTTGAGGATGTAAAGCCTATGGTATTTGCAGGAATTTATCCTATTGATACTGACGACTACGAAGATTTAAGGGCGTCAATGGAAAAGCTTCAACTTAATGATGCCTCTTTAGTGTTTACGCCTGAAAATTCTTCAGCTCTTGGATTTGGGTTTCGTTGTGGTTTCTTAGGCATGCTTCACTTGGAAATTATTCAAGAGAGGCTAGAAAGAGAGTTTGACATGGCTGTAATTACCACAGTTCCTAATGTTTCGTATCATGCATTCACAAAGAAAAACCCTAATGAACAAATTATTGTTAATACGCCATCTGATCTTCCTGAGCCTACTCATTTAGACAGGGTTGAAGAGCCGTATATCAAAGCTTCTGTTATAACAAAGTCTGATTTTGTTGGTAATGTTATGAGCTTGTGTATTGAAAAAAGAGGGCAGATTAAAAACCAAACTTATTTAACAACCGAAAGAGTTGAGCTCACTTTTGATATGCCTTTAGCTGAGATTGTTTTTGATTTTTATGATAGATTGAAGTCTATCTCTAAAGGTTATGCTTCTTTTGATTATACGCCTATAGGTTTTAAGCAATCGAAATTAATAAAGATGGACATCTTATTAAACTCCAATCCTGTAGATGCACTTTCTGCTTTAATTCATTTTGACAATGCTTACTCTATGGGTAAAAAGATTTGTGAAAAACTCAAGGAGCTTATTCCAAGACAACAATTTGACATACCGGTGCAAGCGTCAATAGGTGCGAAAATCATAGCAAGAGAAACTATAAAAGCAGTAAGAAAAGATGTTACTGCAAAGTGTTATGGAGGTGACATCACTCGTAAAAGAAAGCTTTTAGAAAGACAGAAAAAAGGGAAAAAGAAAATGAGGCAGATTGGAAATGTAGAAATTCCTCAACAAGCATTCATGGCTGTCCTCAAACTTAACGACTAATTTCCTCTTTCTACTTTCTCTGTAAACTTGTCTCTTAATCTGGTTTGATGTGTCTCTAAACCAAGTTCTCTTCCATCTATATATGCAGAATGAACAACATTAGTTCTCATGTCTAACGCATCTCCTTCACTTACAAAAAATGTAGCACTTTTTCCTTCTTCTAATGATCCGTACTTTTCATCTATTCCTAGAATTTTTGCAGCATTGATCGTTAATGATTTTAAAGCTGAGTGATAATCAAGACCATGCCCAACAAAACTCCCTGCATAAAAAGGAAGATTTCTCGTATTCATTCTTTCCATTTGGCCTCTAACATCAATTCCGAAAATTAATCCAGCTTTATCTAGTTTTTTCGCCAAATTAAAAGCTTCTTTAACATCAGCATCTTCCCCCGAGGGCAGTCTGTGTGGATGAGCAGCAATTACAGAGATATTATGCTTCACTAAGATATCTGTTACTAAATGTGATTCTCTAGCTCCCACTAAAACAATTTTCTCTAATCCTATTGATTTAAAAAAAGAGGTAGCGTCTTGAATCTGGCGCTTGCTGTTAAGATGTAGATAAAGAGTTTGAGAACCATTAAACAACCCTTCCATTGATCTTAGCCTTAAGTCTTCCTTGTTTGTGTCATTCAAATAGTTTTTAGCATTATTAAAAACTGATTTAATTCTTTCAACATTAGAAGAATATGTCGTTGAAGGGCTTAAGTTTCTTGGCCCAGGCGTCCACCTGCTTCCTCTTGAGTATGCTGAAGGCCAGTTTAAATGTATTCCTTCGTCGGCTCTTATTGCAGCATCTTCCCAATTCCAAGCATCTAGCTGTACTACAGAAGAGCTTCCAGAAACAACTCCGCCCCTTGGTGTAACTTGTGCTAAAAGAACCCCGTTCAATCTCATTGTTTCAATAATTTTTGACTCAGCATTATAAGCAATAATTGATCTGATATTTGGGTTAAATACACCTATCTCACTTTCGTCGTCACTGGCGCGAACAGCGTCTACTTCAACTAATCCAAGAGTTGAATTCAGAGCAATAAATCCAGGATAAATGTGTTTTCCATTTAAATTGACTTTGTTGTTATATTGTTTTTCAGGAGCTGTTTTTCCAACATAATCAATTAAGCCTTCTGATATTCCAAGGTATCCATTGTCAATAGTTTCTCCTGTGACCGTAACTATTTTGGCATTATTAAATAAAGTGCTTTCGCTTTGTGTGTTTCCGGGAATTTGGTTTTGTCCGTTAGTAACAACAAAACAAAAAACCGCTAATATGTAAGTAATTTTTTTCATTTTAATCAAGTGATTCACATGTTAATATTCTTTTTTCTGTAACAGTTGGAATAACTGTTTCTTCTCCTCTTTCTTTTGCTTCAATCATCATAGATAGAAGTAAGTTCTTTTCTTCACTGTTATCTTTTATAAGGTTTTTAGTTTCTTCAATGTCGTAATAAACAATTCCTTCAATCATTGTTTTTTCTGCAACCGCATAAACAGATAATGGATTATTGTTCCAAAGAGTTAAGTCTGCGTGCTTGCCTTCTTTAATGCTTCCAACCTTATCGTCAATTCTTAAAAGTTTTGCGGGATTAATTGTAACATATTTCCAAGCCTCTTCTTCTGAAAGACCTCCATACTTAACAGCTTTTGCAGCTTCTTGATTAAGTCTTCTTGACATTTCTGCATCATCAGAGTTATATGCAACAGTAACACCAGCTTTTGTCATGATAGGTCCATTATATGGAATGGCATCATTAACCTCATATTTGTACGCCCACCAATCTGAAAAAGTTGAACCGCCAACACCGTGCTCTCTCATCTCGTCAGCTACTTTATACCCTTCAAGTATATGTGTGAATGTGTTAATGCTAAAATTGAATCTATCCGCAACCTTCATCAACATATTGATTTCACTAGCAACGTATGAATGACAAGAAACAAACCTTTCTTTGTTTAATATTTCAGCTAACACCTTCATTTCGACATCATATCTTGGTGGGTTTGTTCTAGATCTTTCTCGTCTAGGAAGGCTATTATACTCTTTCCATTCTGAATCATATTCTTTAGCTCTTTGGAAATAATCAACAAAAACTTGCTCGACACCCATTCTTGTTTGAGGAAATCTAGAGAAGCTTCCCCAGTTTGATTGTTTTACGTTTTCACCTAAAGCAAACTTTATAAAGCCTGGCGCGTCTTCAAAAAGGAGGTTTTTTTCTCCCCATTTTAGTTTAATGATTGCTGATTGACCCCCAATTGGATTAGCCGAACCATGAAGAATTTGAATTGTAGTAACTCCTCCGCTCAGGTTTCTGTATATATCAATGTCTTCTGCGTCCACAACATCTTGAATTGATACCTCTGCTGAAGAATTATGTCCGCCTTCGTTTATGCTAGATGCTGCAATGTGAGAGTGTTCATCAACTATTCCCGCAGTTAGGTGTTTGCCTGTAGCGTCAATTATTAAAGCGCCTTCTTGCTCCAAACCCTTTCCAATAGATTGTATTTTCCCTCCAACAACCAATACGTCTGTATTCTTTAAAATTCCAGCATCTTCTCCTGTCCACACAGTAGCATTTTTAAAGAGTGTTGTTTTTTGTGCTGGTTTGGTTTTAAAACCATATGCTTTATTCGGAAAAGTCACACCCACTGGCTCGTAAGGTTTTTTTGCATTTAGTTTCTTTTTAGATTTTGATTCTTTTTTAGATAAAACGATTTGATTGTTATTTCCATCGAAATCCTTGAATAAAATGTTGTTGAGCGATTTATCTTTTGTGTCTGCATTAATAAAAGCAAAAGCTTCTTCTTTTTTATCTACAACTGAGATATTTAGCCAGCCATTGCTCAGGGATGTTTTTGTTTTTAAACTAACAGAATCTTTCGTTACTGTTGAGCTAACTTTTGATTGGCTATTTTTAATTGACAAGACATACTCTGAGTCGTCATGGCTAAATTTATAATCGCCATCTATTGACGCTTGTAGCCCAGTGCTTACAATATTAGAATTTCCAAGCGTCCAGTTTTCAAAGATTATTGTATTGCTGTCGAAAAGGGGTCCAGAACTTATTAAAAAGTTTGCATATGCTCCTTTTTTAATTTCTCCTACTTTACCCTGCATGTTCAAAATTTTTGCTGGTTCAATAGTTAAAGCTTCGAGAGCTTTATTTTCACTCAAACCATAGCTTATTGCTTTTTGAATATTTGACATAAACTCTTTAGCGTTTTTTGTTCCTTGTGGAGTAATTGCAAAAGAAATGTTGTTTTTTTCAAGAACCGATAAATTAGATGGCGCTTGATTCCATCTTCTTAGTTGTTGAAGCGTAAGTTTTTCGACAATGTTTAAGTCAGTTAAATCATATGCTTTTGGAAAATTCACTGGCACAATTAACGTAGGGTTGTGTTGAACTAGCTCCTCTATGTTTTCAAACTCAAGCCCTGTTGAAACAACAGAAGATTTTAACCCAAGTTCTTTAGAAATTTTTACAGCCCTCATTACATTAAGCTTATTGCCAGCATAAAATATTTTTGGAAGAGAATGGTTTTTAATTGCAGCTTCAATTGCAAGATCTTTAGAGTCACTTCCTCCTTTTTTATACCAATCTAGATCGTAATAAAACTGTCTTATTAATGCCATGGCCCCCATAACTGAACTAGGATAAGACTGTCTATATTGAATACTTTTTGAAAACGAAAGCTGCTCAGCAGCGTTAGAATTAAGTATTCTAAACGAATTGCTTGATTGATCGTCTAATGCAACAACTGCGCTTGTTCCTCTGTGTACACCGTCTTTTCTGTGAGTATTTACAACTCCAAATCCGTGTGCTCTAAGTGTTTTTGCTGTTTTATTGTCATAGCTGAACGCTGATGTTGCGTTAAAGTCTGAGAGAATATGGTCATTCCAGTAATATCCTTGCCTAGAAGCCTCATATGATGCGCTTCTTCCAGACGAAGGAAGTCTTGATGGAGCTTTGACTCCAAAGGATGTTGTTACATCAATAAAAGAAGGATAGACATATAGCCCTTTTTTGTCGTGAACAACTGTGTTTTCAGGAAGAGTAACGTTTTGCCCAGCCTCAAGAATTTTTCCATTTCTAAATAAAACTGTTCCGTTTTCAATTGAATTGCCTGGTGACAAAACAACAGTCGCATTAATAATTGCTTGAAAAGGAGCATTTGATGTTTTTACGCTCGAGTTTGTTGGAAAATAATCCTGACTATAAAATGCCAAGTGCATTATTACAGCTAAAAAACCTAGTATTTTTTTCATGCGCTTAATTTTAAGGATTGACAATTTATAAATTTTTATTTACCTAGCTGGGTTCAGCGCTTTTTAATTTTTTATCTTAAAGGTGTGAAAAAACTTCAAAGGACCTTGTCGCTTCCGGGCGCGATTGCTGTAAGTGTGGGCGGAATGCTTAGTGGGATTTTTGTTTTGCCAGGGCTAGCGGTTGGTATCACGGGTTCCTCTGTTTGGCTTGCTTTTTTAGTGGCTTCTGTTTGTGTTTTGCCTGCTGTACTTTCTAAATCTGAGCTGGCAACCGCAATGCCAAAATCTGGCGGCACATATGTTTACATTGAAAGAGCGTTTGGGCCCTTGTTTGGTACTGTTGCGGGGATTGGTCTTTGGCTGTCTCTTTTATTAAAGAGCGCTTTTTCATTAGTGGGCCTAAGTGCTTATTTATATGTTCTAATTAAAGTTGACGCAAGCTCAACTAAAGGAATTGCCCTTATCGCTCTACTGATTGTTTTACTTTTAAATGTGTTTGGGGTTAAAAAAGTTGAAAAAACTCAACTTGTCATAGTCTCAATAAGTGTCGTGTCTTTAATTGCCATCATTTTTCTTGGAGCAAACTCATTTGATTCGAGGCTGCTTGATCCTGTTTTTCCTGAAGGAAGCTCTGGTTTTATTGCAGGCGTGGCTTTTTTATATATTTCTTATGCTGGGGTGACTAAAATAGCCGCTGTAGCAGGTGAAATTAAAAATCCCGAGAAAAATCTTCCTAGAACTATGATTATTTCTTTGTTTTTAATTACAACTGTTTATGTTTTTGTTGCTCTTGTTTTGGTGGGTAATATTGAAGCTTCAGTCTTGTCTACTGACATAAAACCAATTTATACTCTATTTCAATCTATTGGAGGAAACACTTTTGGCTATATAGCTGGTGTTGTGGGGGTAATCACCCTTTTGTCTATGGCGAATTCAGGTGTTTTAGCTTCTTCTAGGTTTCCTTTTGCTATGGGTAAAGACAAGCTAATGCCTGGTTTTCTAGGTTCTATAAGCTCAAAATTTATGACACCTATTCCTGCTATTTTAACTACATCTGGACTTATTGCTTTAGCTATAATTTATCTTGATGTTGTAAAAATTGCAAAGCTTGCAAGTGCCTTTAAGGTGCTTATGTTTATTTTCACCGAGCTCTCGGTTATTGTTTTAAGAGAAACAAATGCTCAGTGGTATAACCCATCTTTTAGATCGCCTCTTTACCCTTATGTTCAAATTTTTGGGATTGTAAGTGGAATTGTGTTGTTAACATTTTTAGGAATTATGCCGTTACTCTCAGTGTTTGGGGTTTTTGCTCTTGGCTTTTTTATCTTTTTATTATACGGAAGTAAAACTAATAGAAGCGGCGTGATTGTAAACTATGGAATGTTTTCATTTTTATTTAAAGGCTCCGAAACAAAAAAAGAGGCTCTGGTTAAAACAAAGGACGCAAAAGAGATTATTAATACAGATGCTCAGGTTGTGGTTCCTTTGCTGGGAGAGGAGAAGTCTCCTGAAATGCTTGTTGAAATAGCCTCCTCTATAACTAAAGGCAGCAAGCTAAACACAATCAATTTGGTAGAGGCTCCAAATCAAACATTTTTAGAGGCTATTGATGTTGATACTCCAAAATCAGAATCTATTAAAAGGCGTGTTTTAAATCTAAACAATAATCTAAAAATCGATGTTACTTATGAAAGTGTTTCTACTCACAATGTTGCAAACTCTATTGAAAACATAACTGGTGAAAGAAAGTGTAAATGGCTGGTTATGGGTTGGGACGGAAGAGCAAGTTCAGGAATTTGGGTTGGCAATCCTATTGGTTGGGTATTACAAAATGTTAATTCTAGTTTTGCTTTATATAAAGACAATGGTGTTAGAAGTTTTGAAAAAGTTGTTTTAGCCCTAAGGCCAGGAAGAAAAAACAGCGTTTTTGTTGAGGTTGCCGAAAACATATGTGTCTCATATAGCGCAACGCTCAGCCTTCTCAATATAGTTCCTGAGGGAACAAGTGAAATAGAAATTGATAAAATTAAAAAAGCGTCAGGGTCTCTTATTTCTAAAACAAAATGTAAAAGTGAGCTTGTCTTAATTGAAAGCAGCGATCCTTTGGAAACAATTACAGGACAATCTGCAAACTATGATCTTCTAATACTTGGTACACCAGAAAAAGACAATTGGCTTAATGTCTTATTTGGAGGAGGAAGGGACAAGTTTGTTCAAAACTCTGTTTGCTCTGTTTTAAGGCTGACAATTAAGTAATTGACTACATTTATAATATGAATCTGTATCCAATTAATGCTGGGAATTTTAAATTAGATGGGGGGGCCATGTTTGGGGTTGTCCCTAAATCTATATGGCAAAAAACCAACCCGTCAGATTCTGACAACCTAATAGATTTAACAGCTAGGTGTATGTTGATTGAAAGCGGCTCTCGCTTAATATTGGTTGATGCTGGAATGGGAGATAAGCAGTCAGAAAAGTTTTTTAATTATTATAAGCCGTGGGGTGATGACTCTCTTGTTGGTTCTATAAATAGCACTGGTTTTTCAATTGACGAAATAACTGATGTGTTTTTAACACACTTGCATTTTGATCATTGTGGTGGTGCTACTGTTTTAAATAGCAACAACGTTTCTGTTCCTCTATTTAAAAATGCCAAGTATTGGTCAAACAAAAATCATTGGGACTGGGCAACAAACCCAAACTCAAGAGAAAAGGCTTCTTTTTTAAAGGAAAATCTAAGTCCAATTGAAGAGTCGGGGCAACTTTGTTTTCTAGATGTTAAATCGCCTGGGTTTAACCATTATGATGAATTGGGGCTTGATGTGTTATTTGTCGACGGGCACACTGAAAAACAAATGATACCTAAGGTTTCATATAACGGAAAAGAAGTCGTTTTTATGGCTGACCTTCTGCCAACTGCCGGACACATTCCTCTTCCATATATTATGGGTTATGATGTACGGCCCCTGACTACCCTAGAGGAAAAAAGGAGTTTTTTAACCCTGGCGGTTGAAGAAGAATATTGTTTGTTTATGGAGCATGATGCTCACAATCAAATAATAACACTTAAAAACACGGAAAAAGGTATTAGATTTGGAGGCTCTTTGAGTTTAAAAGATTTATAATGAAAAAGTTTATTTTACTATTATTTGTTGTGCAACTCTCGTTTGCACAAAACTACTGGCAACAGCATGTTGAATATGAAATGGACATCAATATGGATGTCTCAGATTTTACTTTTGATGGAGAACAAAAGCTGGTATACACAAACAACTCACCTGACACAATAAGCAAGGTTTATTATCATTTGTTTTTCAATGCTTTTCAGCCAGGAAGTCAAATGGACATACGTTCCAGAACGATAAAAGATCCGGACAGAAGAGTTGGTAGTAGAATTTTTGAATTAGAGGAAAAAGACTATGGTAAATTAAACATCTCCTCATTAAAACAAGATGGTAAAAACACTGTTTTTGAAGAAAGAGAAACTGTTTTGTTTGTTCGATTGGCTGAGCCTTTGCTGCCTGGCGAAAAGACAACACTTGCGATGGTTTTTGAAGGGCAAGTTCCGCTACAAATTAGAAGGTCTGGGAAACTCAATAAAGAAGGGGTTGATTTAACTATGACTCAATGGTTTCCAAAACTTGCGGAATATGATCATGAAGGGTGGCACCCTAACCCATATATTGGAAGAGAATTTCATGGTGTTTGGGGAAATTATACTGTAAATATTACAATAGATAAAAACTATGTTGTGGGTGGTACAGGCTATCTACAAAACATCGATGAAATCGGCCACGGATATGGTGAAAAAACTAAAAAAACAAAAGGTGATTTATTGACCTGGAAGTTTTATGCTCCAAACGTACATGACTTTGCTTGGGCTGCAGATCCTGAGTACAAGCATGACATTAAACAATCTGCATCAGGTGTTGATATTCATTTTTTCTATAAATCAAATGAAGAAGGTTGGGAGAGGCTACAAGACGACACTGTTGGGTTAATGAACTTTTTTGAGAAAAATATAGGCCCTTACCCATGGAAACAATACTCTGTAATTCAGGGTGGTGATGGAGGAATGGAGTATGCAATGTGTACTATGATAACAGGCGAAAGACCATATCCAAGTCTTTTTGGCGTAACTGCTCACGAGTTAGCACACGCTTGGTTCCAGCATATACTTGCCAACAACGAAGCAAAGCATCCCTGGATGGACGAAGGTTTTACAGAATATATAACACACCTAGCTGAAGAAAGTGTAATTGGAAATCCGTCTGAATTTCCTCACAAAAGCAGCTATGACAGATATTATCTTTTAGTAAACTCAGGGCTAGAACAACCCCAAACAATTCACTCAGACAGGTATGACTTTAATTTTGCTTATGGCGCCACTTCTTATAGCAAGGGGTCTGTTTTTATGGCTCAGCTTGAATATATTATTGGAAAAGACAATATGGCTAAAACCATTAAAAGATATTACGATGAATTTAAGTTTAGGCATCCAACACCGAACGATTTTAAAAGAGTTGCGGAGAAAGTTTCAGACATAGAGTTGGAATGGTATTTAAACGATTGGACTAGAACAGCCAATACAATTGACTACGGTCTTGATGTTTCTTCATTGTCTGACGACAGGTCTATTTCTGTAAAAAGAAAAGGAAGAATGCCTATGCCTTTAGAAATTGTAGTCTCATATGACGATGGTTCTAGCTTGTTATATTATATACCTACTGATTTAATGCATGGCCTAAAGGCTTTTGAGGCTGACAATGTGGTGGAAATGGAGCCTTGGGGATGGGCGTCACCTGAATATTCTTTTCAAGATATCACTCAAAAGAAAATCACAAAAATTGAGATTGACCCAAGCAAAACGCTTGCAGACATTAATCAAATCGACAATTCATTTACAATCGAATAATGTTGCGCACATTAAAGGGTGATAAAAAAATTGAAACTCTTTTTGAGAAGGGATTTGTGTTAAAAGAAAAAAACATTCTTCTTAAGGGATATGATTTTGGAGAGGATGAGTCCTTTTTTGGGGTAAGCGTTTCCAAAAGGCTTTTTAAGTCTGCTGTTGATCGAAACAAAATAAAAAGACAACTAAGAAATGTTGTTAGAAAGTCTCCTGCAATTGCAGATATTAAAAAGGGTGTTTCTTTTTTTATAATTTATAATACACCCAAATCCATGGGATTTGATGAAATAGAAGAAAAAGTAGGTTTTCTAATCGAAAAGTTAGTTAACAATTAGCGGCTGAGTCCAAGCTTTTTTTGTTTCTCCATCTGTGTATGGGTTAGGCATTAGTGCCGTTGAAACAATTTTTACTCTAACAAAAACATCGTCCTTTTTAAAAACATATTTGGCCTTGGTTCCGTCAACAGACTTTAAAAGCTTTGTGTTGTCATCACCTTTTTTATATCCAATAAAATGTATTCCATATTCAATGTTTGGTTCTGGGTCAATCTCTATTGAAACCCCTTTATTGTCACTCACCAAAGATTTTAAATAAATGCCTGAGGATGAGTAAAAATTGCCAGCTTCCATTTGGGCTATAATCTTGTTTGTTTCAAGGTTCTTTGTATTAACCATTACCCAACCCCTTCCGGTGTTGCTTAAAGAAGTTGACTGTTGGTGATAGTTGTGGCTGTCATCTGTGGCAATTCCAAACATTAACGGCTTGTCGTTATTATAATAATGAATGTTAATTAGGTCCCACATTGATTCTGTATCAAGATGATATTCGTTTCCTTCGTTGTTTACAGCAGGGTGGCCATTATAAACCTCAAAGAATCTTTCTCCATTTAGTTTTTTTAAGTCGTCTGTGCTTATTCCATATCCAAAATTTGGATGGTTGATGTGGGCAAACATAGGCTCATTGGTTCTTTTTCTTTGTTCGTGAACTGCATCAAGAGTTTGCTGCATAACATCTAGCACAGATTTGCCTTTAAAGGGCTCTATTTTTTCTTGGATGTTCGTAACGTTTATGTGGACGGGCTTGCCTTCAAAACCAGACGTTACCTCCTCAGACCTTATTACAAGAAAGTCCTTTTCTTCTAGTTTGTTTTTATATTCTTCATAAGGCTTTAATCTAGCGTAAGTTCCTTTATCGTCTGTCTTTTCTTCAACCCAATCACCAAACCTTTCTTTGTATTTTTCAAGCGTCTTGTTATTAATTTCTCTTTGTCCTATTTTATACCATCGGTTTTGGTTTTCAGACACTGTGTTGTGATCAGAAAGTGCGACGAATTGATATTCATTGTCTTTATACCACTGGATGATCATTTCTGGAAAATCATCTCCATCACTCCAAAGAGAATGGGTGTGAAGGTTTCCTTTTTGCCAAACCTGTGTCTCATCAAGACTATTACACGATGTTAAAAAAAATAAAACAATTGCTGTTTTAATTTTCGTATAATTCATTTTTTTCACGTTTGATTTTTGGTTTGTTTTTTACATATTTTTCAAGCCATTGATCTTGTTCCCAAAGGACATGAAAAATACTTTCTTTTGATGCGTAACCATGGCTTTCTTTTGGCAACATCACTAGCCTAGCTGTTGCTCCTAATCCTTTGAGAGCATTAAAATATCTTTCGCTTTGCATTGGGTATGTTCCTGAGTTGTTGTCATCTTCTCCGTGGATCAACAACAAAGGGGTTTTCATTTTTTCAGCATGCATAAAAGGAGACATGGTGTAATAAACGTCTGGAGCTTCCCAGTAGCTTCTTTGTTCGCTTTGAAATCCAAATGGTGTTAGGGTTCTGTTGTATGCTCCGCTTCTTGCTATCCCAGCTGCAAAAATATTACTGTGAGAGAGTAGGTTTGCAACCATAAACGCACCGTAACTATGACCGCCTACAGCAACCCTGTCTCTGTCTATATAGCCCATTTTGTCTACTGCATCAACGGCTGCTTTAGCATTGTCAACTAATTGCTTTCTAAAGCTGTCGTTTGGTTCTTCATCACCTTCTCCAATTATTGGGAAAGAGGCGTCGTCTAAAACAACGTAGCCTTTTGTGACCCAATAAACCATTGAGCCATAATAAGGTGAGGTAAACCTGTTTGGATTCTTGTTGTTTTGTGATGCGCTGTTTCTGTCTTTGTACTCTCTAGGATAAGCCCATAATATCATTGGCATTTTTTCTTTTTTTTCTTCATCATAATTGACTGGTAAATAAAGAATTCCTGAAAGCTCTAATCCATCTGCTCTTTTATATGTTATTACTTGTTTTTTTACATTTTGAAGTTCTTTGAAAGGGTTTTCAAAATTTGTTATTTGGGTTAATCTTTTGCTATTGGTTTTCCTAGAATAATAATTAGGGAATTCTGAAGGGGACTCTATTCTAACTATTAATTCGTTTTTTACTGGATCATAGTCTTGGATGTTTTCAAGCTTGTCTGTATATGTAGATTGGTAAACTCTGGTTTTCTTTAAGCTTGAAACGTTTAGTTTGTCAATGAAAGGAAACTGTCCTTCTTCTGTAAATCCTGCACCTCTTAAATAAGCGC
>Ga0255760_10002429_pt1 | contig 17234 bp, 16 predicted proteins | sample 071ome_25_FD_179960 | JGI IMG/M metagenome (GOLD analysis project Ga0255760, IMG submission 179960) | Coastal salt marsh microbial communities from the Groves Creek Marsh, Skidaway Island, Georgia - 071410BT metaG (version 2) | ecosystem: Environmental > Aquatic > Marine > Intertidal zone >... | reverse complement strand
AATAACTATTCTGTCACGCTTGTAATGCTGCCTGACATCACATGGAACCTGCTTACTAAAATAGTAAACACCACGTTTTTGATAGAGATAAGAGGCACAAGATTTGTCTACCATATTGTCTACCCATATTGACTGCAGCAAATAAAATGCTTGCAAATCAATTGAGTAGTTCAATTGGAACACAATAAGTGGTGCCGGATGAGGGAATCGAACCCCCAACTAACCATTACGAATGGTCTGTTATGCCATTTAACTAATCCGGCGGCATGGATGGCGTGGCGTTTGCCGATAAAACAGCAAATCCTGATCGGTGCCTTTATACCCTGTTCTCATCTTTGGCTTCAATAGGCTTTGCCGCGTCGCCAGCGGGTTTATGCCCATTTGACCAGCTGGCCTGTTTGATTAGCGGGCCTGTTTGATTAGCGGGCTTGTTCCGGTCGGTCGACGCCAAACAAGGCCAGCAAACTCGTCACAGCTTGGGCAAAAAGCCTGCCAGTCATCATGCCGGCTTTTACAGGCCGTGCAGTGCCATATCGGCTTGCTGTCCTCATCACTGCCATCAAAATCCCTTGCCTCGGCAAGTAACCGTTCAGCCTCGCCTTCAATTCCGGCGAGGCGCGCCTGTTCGGCAACCAGATGATAGCCGGTCTTTTGGTGCGCTGGATCAAGCTTTTGAAGCAGTTTGATCAGCCGGGCAATAAACTGGCCGTCATTGCTTTTCCATGCCGCCTTTAGCCTTGTGACAATCCCATTATGCGGGGCAAGCTGAAACGCCGTTTCCAAGATTTTTGCCGCAGTTGAATGCGCCTTATCGTCAAGGTAATGATCGGCAAGCATCATGACCGCCGGCAAAAAAGCCGGATCAAGTTTCAATGCTGCCTTCAATTCCTTGTTTGCCACTGTCCTATCATCGGCAAGGTCTTTTGCCTTTAGAACGTGCAAACTGCAACGCTGGCGCAAAATTGCTGCGAAAGAATCTGCCGCTACTGCCATTTTGGCCTTTGATTTTTTCTGCTGGCGGCTGATGACCTCTAATGCAGGCAGCGCCGCACTCCAGTCATTACGGTCAATCTCCAGCCTGAATAAATGATCAGCAGCCAGAACCGAATTTGGTTTTAATGTGAGCGCTGCCTTCGCCGCGTCACGAGCCATCGCCGGATCCTGATCGTCAAGTGCCAACCGCATCAGCCCAATATGCCCCAAAAACGCCGTTTCACGGTCGTCCAACAGCGATGTAAAGTAACGCCGTGCCGCCTGATAATCACCAGCCAGATGCGCCGCCTGCGCCGCCAGTAAACCGGTTAATTTTGGTGCCTTTAACAGCCGGTCAGCGCGGCTTGCATATTTTCGCGCCTCGGCTGGCTCGCCCGCCGATACCGCCATCAACCCCAATGTCAGGGCATGATGCCCAGCGTCTTCGCGGCGCTGGCGAAGCCGTCCACCAAGCCAGCCCGGCATGTCCCGAATGGCGCGCCATAGACGATCAAAAAATACCAGTATGAGCGCAAAAGTAACGATCAGCACAACCGCAAGGCTCGTCGGCAATGCCATTTCCCAACCAAGCCACTCAATTTGCACCTCACCGGGCTGGGACGCAAGCCAGCTCGCCGCTGCCGCTGCCGCGATAATGATTACAAAAAGAAGAATAAGCCTATTAAACATAATACGACAACAATCCGGCCGGTGGCATTATGGCTGCTTGATCACGGCGGCAAGGTGGCTTGTCACCAGCACATTAACCGCCTTATCGAGTGATTGCCGCGCGGTGGCGGCCTGCACCCAGCGATCCAGCGGTGGCAGATCAACACCTGACCATTGCTCAGCCGCCCGCAGTGCCGCCGCAAGATCCTTGACCGCCAGCGCCGTCTCGAACTGGCGCAAGGCCATTGCATTGCCGTCAGCCGCATCCCCTATCGGCCGCAATTGCACAAGCTGACCAATCTTGGCGCCAATTTTTTCCAGAAAGCCGGCATTATCACCGGCACGGTTCAAGGCTGTAGTCATTTGCGGCACCAGATTATAGGCGTCTTGGATCAATTGTGGAGCGCTTGCGGGAAGCGGGTTTGCCGTCTGGCGCAATTGATCTAAACCGGCCACCGGTACACCGCGATCGACCAACCCTTGAAGAAGCTGTACCCATCGATCAAGCGGCTGACCCGCCAGATTATCCGCCAATAGGCCACTGACGACCAGCAAACCGGTTTGTCCGGTACTCGGCAGGCCAGCTTGGCTAGTGCTTAACCGGTTAGCAGGATCAGCCGGAACAGACGTTTCTTGTGCGGCTTGGGACGGGGTTTTCCGAATTGCACGATCGGCAAGTCCGGCCTCAAGCGCGGCAAATCGGCGATCCATATCAGCGCGCCACGTGGCCAAATCAGAGGATGCCAGATCAGAAGATGCCAGATCTAAAACCTGATTTGGGGCCGCATTTGAGACGATCTTGGCTAGCTGATCCTGCAGTGCGGCAAGCGCCGCCTGTTGGCTTTCACGTTCCCTCGCAAGCCGAGCCATTAGCGCGGCCAGTCTCTCATCCAGTGCGGCCTGATCGATGGTAGAATTAATGTCTGGTGACGTTTGGCGCTTTTCGAGATTCTGTTGATTGGCGACTGCAGCCCGAGCTACCGCCATTTCTGCCGCGTGATGGCGGTGCTGCCAGATTGCAAACCCCGCTAGCCCGATAGCAAAGACTGACAGGCCCAGCGCTGCAAATATAATTGCCTGAAACATTGGCAATGGTTTCGCTAAAAGTTTTGAGTCTGGTGCCCCCGAAACCGCATCAGACATGGACGCATCAGAGGGGGCCGCATCAGACGACGCCGTGTCATTCTTTGTGCCAGCCTTTTTTGGCGAGATGGTTTGGGCGGGTTTCTCGACCGCTTCACCGTCAATCATATCGCCCGGTCTGGCAGATGGTTGCTTTGGTTTTGCCATGATGCGCTGTGGTATGTCCTGTTTGCCGTTGGCCTGCGGTGATATCGTTCGATCACCCGCAAACTATATCCCTTGAAAACCATATCATAGCACCGCGATAAGATACCAGCATGACCTAAAGTATGATGGCGCAAATTTTCGTGGCGGTGGTCGCCTCACTGTTCACGTTGATGGCGCAGAACCGCAATTGCCATCAACCGGCTGCGGCGTGGATGGCGCGCCGTATAGACTTTCTTCCAGCCACTACCGGCGGCGCTGGCAATGGCATTGCTGCCAGCAATCAAACTGATCGACGCCAAAGCTGCATCCTGTCCGGCGGCGGCAATCGCCGCCCGAAACAGCTGGATTGACCGCGGCGACATGGCAATGACCGCCGCAATTTTTTGGCCGTCCAGCGCATTGGTGATTGCTGGTGTAAAACCGGCCGCCGCAACCATCTGATAAACCGGCACCCGCTCGACGTCAAAATCCGGTAAAGCCGCTGCCATATCAAAGCTGATGTCAACCGCGCTTGGCCAGACCAGACGGCCAGTCGCCACCCCAAATGACGCACTAAATAACGCACCAGCTTGCCGGATTGGCGCGATCAGGCCAGCCCCACCGCCATTACCAGTGATCAATCTAGAAAATCCGGCATCACGTGCAGCTGCCGCCGTTGCCGTGCCAACGACAAAGGCCGGTTTCATCATCCATGCCGCGGCCTTGGGCGATTGCCGGATCGCATCAACCGCATGACGGCTGGTAAAGATAACCCCATCATAACCGGCTGGATCGGGCAAATCATGCACCAGTGCTGTACCGCGCATAACCGGGCTGGCAAGCGCCGGAACACCATAACGTTGCAGCCATAATACATCACGATCAGCATCAGGCTGAGGCCGGATAATTAGGGTGGATTTTGCCATCATCATCCCTTTCTTGCCGCGAATTTTGCCGGCGCTTGCCAACCAGCCGGTCACCAGCTTGGTCGAAAACACTCCAATACTGCCGCCCGCCCGATCAATCGTGATCAGGCAAGAAACGCACGGCCCCCTGCAAGACCCAGTAATTCTGCACCCAATTCCGCGCCAAGCCTTTCTGCCTGATCGGCGGGGGCGCAGATTTGGCGGCGATGTGCGGCGCTGCCATCGGGCCGCAGGATCATCCCATCAAGCGTCACCTGACCGGCCTCATCAAGCACCGCACTTGCCGAAATCGGCGTCTGGCATGACCCGTCCAAAAAGCTAAGAAGCGCACGTTCGGCAGTCACCTCGACAAGCGCCTTAGGGCAGGTCAGGCCGCCGACAAGCGCCTTTACCGCAACCGCGCGCGGTGTATCAGGCGCGGCAATCTGCACAGCGAGCGCACCTTGTGCCACCGCAGATGGCATGATTTCGGCTGCAATCGGCGTATAGTCAATTTCGACACCAAGCCGTTTGATACCAGCAACAGCAAGAATAAGAGCGTCATAATCGCCGGCTGCTAACAACCCAAGCCGCCGGTTTAGATTGCCGCGGATTAGCTGGATTTGAAGATCAGGCCGGTAATTCAGTAAAATAGCGGCACGGCGCACCGATGCGGTGCCGATTCGTGCGCCCTTCGGCAAATCATCAAGGCTGCGATATGGCCCAACAAGCGCATCACGCCGATCTTCGCGTGTCAGTACCGCGCCAATTTCGGTGCCGGGGGCAAAGAATGTTTCCATATCTTTCATCGAATGCACCGCGGCATCGGAAACACCAGCCAAAATTGATCGTTCCAGCTCCTTGATAAATAGCCCCTTGCCACCGGCCTCGATAAGCGGGCGATCCAGAATCCGGTCGCCCTTGGTGGTCACCGGACGCACCGTAACGGCGGCAGGTTTCAATGCAGCGCACACCATCTCAGCCTGCACCATTGCCAACTGCGATGCGCGGCTTGCCAGCCTCAGCGGCTCGGCATCAAAAAACGAGAAATCAACTTTCATAGCACGCCATGTCTAAAGGGGCTGGAAGGCAAATGCAAAGCCAAAAACCCCGCTTTCGACAAAAACCATCGCACCCCGCCACTTTACCGAGAGGACTGGCATCTCAATCCGGCTTCGGATAAGGTGAGGCAAATTTGTTTTAGGAATTATTATTCATGGCTCAACGCCCCGTTATCATGCTTGGTATTGAAAGCAGCTGTGATGAAACTGCGGCAGCCATTGTCGCGGCTGACAAGACCATTCACGCCAATGAAATTGCGTCGCAAATTGACACACATGCAAAACATGGCGGCGTTGTGCCGGAAGTCGCCGCACGGGCGCATCTTGAAATGATTGATCAGGTGATCCGTGACGCATTGGCAACCGCCGGCATGACAATGGGTGATATTGATGCGGTTGCTGCCACTGGCGGGCCGGGTCTGATTGGCGGGGTTGCTATCGGCACGGTTACGGCCAAGGCCATCGCCGCAGCCCGAAACATTCCCTATTACGCGGTAAATCACCTTGAAGGCCATGCACTTAGCCCGCGTCTTGCCGATGATGTGGCTTTTCCCTATTTGCTGCTGCTAGTGTCAGGCGGCCATACGCAATTGCTGGCTGTTGTTGGCCCTGGACAATATCACCGTTATGGCACAACCATGGATGATGCGGCTGGCGAGGCGTTTGACAAATGCGCCAAGGCGATGGGGCTTGGCTATCCGGGTGGGCCTGCCATCGAGGCGGCGGCAAAGAACGGCAATCCAAAATCAATTGCCCTGCCGCGCCCATTAAAGGGCAGCGCAAATTGCCATTTTTCCTTTTCCGGTCTGAAAACCGCGCTTGCCAACCGCCTTGACCAGCTCGGCGGGCCCGAGGCCGCGCCATTGGCCGATCTTGCCGCCAGCCTGCAAGCCGCTATCGCAGATTGTCTTGCCGACCGTACCAAAATGGCAATGGCACGCTTTCGTGACGCTTTTCCGCCGCAAGATGGAATTCAGCCCGCCTTGGTGATCGCTGGCGGTGTTGCCGCAAATAAACATATTTTCACCTGTTTGCAGCAGGTTGCAGATGCCGCTGGGTTTCGATTGTCTGTACCGCCCGCCAAATTATGCACTGATAATGCGGCGATGATCGCCTGGGCCGCACTCGAAAGGCTGGACGCCGCTGACGATCTGGCCTTTGCGCCGCGCCCGAGATGGCCACTTGATCCTGAGGCTAGCCCGCCGCCGGGTCGAGGAGTCCGTCAATGAGCCGCGCTGTTGTTATTGGTGCTGGCAGTTGGGGGGCAGCCATCGCCAGCGCATTGCAGCGCGCTGGCCAGTCCAGCATGGTTCTGGCACGTCGTCAGGAAAGTGTTGATGCGCTGGCCGCTGGCCGCTGCCTGCACTTGCCGGATGCTGAACCGGCGGCGCCGATTGCCGCGACCCTTGATCCCGCCTGTCTTGATGATGCCGCACTGATTTTTGTTGCGGTTCCGGTGGTGGCGAATCAGGCCAGCTTTTTAACCATCGCTGAACGTCAGAACGGACGTCAGCCGGGCGCCGTTATTCTGTGCGCCAAGGGCATTAGCAAGGCCGATGATGGCAGTGCCATGCTGCTGAACGATCTTGCCGCAAGATCATTACCAGACCATCCCTTGGCGGTGTTTTCGGGGCCAAGTTTTGCCGATGAAGTCTTTGCCGGATTGCCCGCCGCACTGGTCGCTGCCAGCAATGAGACCGCCATTACCAACCGCATTCAAGATGCGTTTGAGGGCAGTAATTTGCGGCTTTACAGCAACGATGACCCGGTTGGTGTCGCACTGGCTGGTGCAATGAAAAACGTCATTGCTATTGCCGCTGGCTGTGCTGTTGGTGCTGGATTTGGTGATAATGCCAAAGCCGCAATCCTAACCCGGGGCCTTGCCGAAATGGCCCGTTTCGCCAGCTTGATGGGTGCCAAGCCAGACACGATTTTTGGCCTTGCCGGTGTCGGTGATCTGGCCTTGACCTGCGCCGGGCCACATTCACGTAATATGGCATTTGGCATGGCGCTTGGGCGCGGTGAAACACCACCAGCAAAACTTGCCGAGGGCAGCCGTACCGTCTCGCAACTGGCGGCATTAGCCAAAGCCAAAGGGGTCGATTTGCCGATCACCAATGCGGTGGACAAGCTGGTTAATCACGGGCAAGATTTGCATAGCGTTGTCGCAAGCCTGCTAGCGCGGCGTGCCGGCGCCGAATAGCGCGGCCATATTAAAGATCACGAACCAGATAAATCATACGAGGATCATGGTGCAATATTGGCTGATGAAATCCGAACCATCATCATGGTCGTGGCAAAATCAGCTTGACCGTGGCCGCGCTGGCGAGAGCTGGGACGGCGTGCGCAACTATCAGGCAGCGAATAATATGAAAGCCATGCAAATCGGTGATCTGGTTTTTTTCTATCATTCGGTCGATGAAAAACAGATTGTCGGCATTGCCGAAATATGCGCGCTTTATCATCCCGACCCAACGGATATCACTGGCCGGTTTGGTATGGTTACGATCCGCGCGGTAAAATCCATGAATCGGCCCGTTACCCTCGCCCAGATCAAGAGTGATGAACGCCTGGCCGATATGCCATTAGTGCGCCAGTCACGTCTGTCGGTAACCCCGGTTTCAGCCAGTCATTGGGCCGTTATTATGGAAATGGGCGAAACCAGCCTTTAGCCTTTTTTCGCCAAACGCGATTACTCATTAGAGGCGCGATCACTCACAGGCCGATTGCGAACTGCGCGGGCGTTTGATCAAAAACAGATTGCGCAGATAGATAAACAGCCCCAGCCCCTGTCCGCAGATGATCACCGGATCTTGCCGCCAGATCGCATAAAGCAGCAGAACCGCGCCACCGCCAATCGAAAAATACCAAAACGCAATCGGGATCACTGAACGGCCCTGACCCTCTGAGGTCAGCCATTGCACGATAAAGCGCATGGCAAATAACCCCTGTCCGGCAAATCCAACGATGATCATGATCTGTTCTGGATGTGTGGCAAGGCTGTCGGGCAAGAACGGAAACACAGCCAATAGCGCATTGGCAAATCCGCGTGCCACCATTTCAATTGATGCGGACAGATAGGCTATCATCGCGCATTTCCTTTTGCCGATTTTGGCTTATCAGATGCCTTTTTAACAGTTTTGGTGACATCTTTTTTCTTGGCAGAGGTCATTTTTTTGCCAGCTGCCGTCTTGCCAGCCGCTCTTTTTGGTGCCCTGCGTGGGGCGTTTATCTCGTCTACTGCGCCTTGCATTGGGGCGCGGCGTAATAGCCACATCACCCCAAGCACGTCGGAAACGCCAACAAGCAACCGGTCCAGAATTCGGTATTTTGACGTTCCGGCGATCCGCGGCCGATGCGCCACCGGCACACCAAGAACGATACCGCCATTACGGCGCACAAGGCTTGGCATAAACCGGTGCATATGATTGAAAAAGGGCAATTGCAAAAACAGCGCCCGTGGCAGAATTTTAATACCGCAGCCCGAATCCGGATGCGTATCGGCAAGCAGGCTCGCCCGCACCCATTTTGCGCCACGCGACGCCACAAGGCGCATGGGGCTGTCATCACGCAGCTGCCGGATACCGGCAGCCATTACCATCTGGCCGCCTTTGCTGGCTGCAATCACTGTCGCCTCAAGCGCCGGAAAATCGGCTGGCACATTCTGCCCATCACCGTCTAGGACACCAATTAGATCACCATTTGCCTGCAACAGACCAGACCGGATTGCCGCACTTTGGCCAGCGCGATGAGCATGACGAAGCACGCGTAATTGCGGCACCGCGATCAATGCTGCGGCTAATTCATCTGCAGTTGCGTCATTGCTTGCATCATCAATATAGATAATTTCAAACCGGCGGCCGTCAAAAACGCTGCAAATCTCGTCGATGAGCGGGCGGATATTGCCAGCCTCATTCATCACGGGGACCAAGATCGAGATATCAACAGGTTGGCTGGCGGCGGTCATCGTCTGGGCATGGTTCTTTCTGGCAGCGGTTAATTTTACGGCCGTTAAAGCTGGATGAATACCATTAGTGGAACAATCATAACAGCCATTATCGTTTCCCGCTTTTACTCCTTGCTCGCTTTCGCGTCAAATATCTCGGCGCGATATAGCAAAATAAGCACGTCCTGGCCCTTTGATATGTTGAATCCGTTCACCTGTAACGGCGGCATTAGCCCAAGCTCTAATTGGCTGGCAGCCTCGAGAAATGCCGCTTGTTGGCGCGCTTCGATTAGCGCCAGCCCGCCAGGTGCCTCGACCAGAAACAAAGCAGCCTCTCTTGGGTCAAGCAATAGTAAATCACGCCCCAGCAAGAACACTAATGATGGTTCCTGATAACCGCTGGTCGCAATCGCCACTGGCGGGGTTGGCAAATCGGCAATTTTGGCGGCAATTGCACTGGAGACATGAATGCGCGACAGCGACGGAATAACGCCAGAAAAGACAACCATATGAAACAGCATTGCCGCGCCAATCATGCCAAAAAACGGTCGCCACAAGGCCTGTTTTATCCATAGGTGACCACACCACCCCGCCACCCCGGCGATAACTAGTGCCAGCAACGCAAACAGCATGGCCTCGCGGCTGGTCTCGCCGCCAAAGCGCATTGCGCCCCATAAACTTACCGCCGCCAATAGGCCGCCGACACCGATACCAAGATAGCGGCAAATCAATCCAGCAAGATAACGCCATCTAGCGCGCCCGTCTGATGGGTTTGACAGGGCTGTAACGCCGCCAATAAGCAGCAGAATAATCGCTGGAAAAACCGGCAGCGGATAATGCGGCAATTTGGTTGGGATCAATTCGATCATGACCCAGAACGGTACAATCCAGGCGAGTAAAAACCGGCTTTCGGCCCGTTTGGTGAATTGCCTGACCTCGGCCAATGCCCAAACCAGAAGCGGGGTCGCCGGCCAGATCAATAATCCAACGATCAGCGCATAAACCCCCGGCGGTGCGCCGTGTGATTCCTGCCCCGATTTCACCTTTGCCATAAGATCGCCACTTACCGCAGTTGATAAAAACGCGCCGTCGGTTGCGGCGGTGACCAGCACCGCCCACGGCAAACAGATGATCAAAACCAACATTAGCCCGGGCCAGAACCGGATGATCCGAAGCCAGCGATAGTGCCGATGCCACAGGCATAATCCGGCCAAAGTAAGCAAGGCCAGAACCGGCAAAACCGGCCCTTTAATCATGATCCCTGCCGCCATCGCAAGCCAGAACCATAGCCAGCCATATCGCGGTGCGGGCTGATCATTTTGCCAAGCGAGATAAAGCTGCATTAACGCCCATTGCTGGGCAAGTGCCAACGCCATCAAAACCGTGTCAGTTTTGGCAAGGTGAGCCTCGCCAAGCAGCAAAAACCCGCTGGAAAACAGAGCCGCCACCGCCAATGCAGCGCGCGGTTCGTATAAACGCAAACCAATATGGTAAAGCATGAAAACCGCAGCCAGCAGCGCGAATAGGTTTACCAACCGGTAGGATGAAATCGTTTCTGGCCCCAAAACGCGGGCAAAACCTGACTGTAGCCAGTAGATGCCTGCCGGTTTTTTTGCACGCAACTCATCTTGAAAACGAACCGTGACATAATCGCCTGACTGCAGCATCTGTTTGCTGGCCTGGGCGAAACGCGACTCGTCGCGATCCATCGGCGGTATCGAATGATGACCGAGTAAGATCATCACCGACAAGATAGCCATGAGGGCATATAAGGCCGCACGCGAATGAAAGAAGGGCAAAATTCGTTATCCTCTTATGCCACAAATGCAAAAAGCATAGCCAAGGCATAACAAGTTTCTCTGGGGTTAGGCAATGCGGATCGTCGATTATTAACCCTGATAGGGGCGTTAATGCATTTTCATCAGCAAAAATGAAATCTGTTTCACGGCGTGCTGGGGGTGCGTTATTCAGCAGCTTGGCGATGGCCGGTTTTTGTGCTGACATTGTGGGAACCCTCGGCGCAATCGAATAGGCATAAGATGCTGAAACCCACCCCGAAATCTGGCCCAAAATCTGCATCAAAATCCGGCCCGGTCTCCCAGCAGCACGACCATACCGGATGGCGTCATATCTGGCAGCTGGCATGGCCGATCATGCTGTCCAATGTCACCATACCGCTTGTTGGGGCGGTTGATGTGGCGATGATGGGGCGGCTTGATGATCCGGTATTTATCGGCGGTGTCGGGCTTGGCATGATCGTATTCAATTTCATTTATTTCGGGCTTGGTTTTTTGCGAATGGGCACAACCGGCCTCGTCGCCCAGATGTATGGTACCGGTCAGGATGATAAGATCGCGTTTTTGTTGATACGCGGTATTACCCTCGCTTTTGGTCTTGGCGGGGTATTTATCTTGGCATCACCGCTGGTCAGCACTATCGCGGTCAACGCGTTTTCTGCCAGTGAGCTGGCCGAACAGTTAATGGTCGAATATATCAGTATCCGCATTTTTGCAGTGCCGGCGGCCCTTGCCAATATGGTGCTTCTTGGCGGGCTATATGGACGCCAGCAAATGCGGCTTGGCATGGGATTGCTGTTTCTGGTGAATGGCATCAATCTGGTGCTGGATGTCATCCTTGTCACCGGCTTTGGGATGAGTGTGAATGGTGTTGCACTGGCGTCAGTGGCGGCACAATGGGGCGGCCTCGCCTTTATGATCTGGCGGATTACGCGCCGCTGGCCAGGCCAGCTAGGCCGATTGCTTCGGCCGCCGACCGGCGCGCGCTTGCCCGAATGGCTTGACCTTGCCGCCTATCGCCAGTTCTTTAGCCTTGGCCGTGATATTTTTATCCGCACAATCCTGCTGATCGGTTGTGAAGCATTATTGTTGAATGAGGCGGCCAAGCTCGATGATTTGGCACTTGCCACGTGCCAGATCATGCTGTCGCTCTTTGGCCTTCTGGCCTTTGCCATTGACGGGTTTGCCCATGCTGCCGAAGCCCTTGTTGGCGAGGCTATTGGACGGCGGAATCCGCTTATGCTTCGCATTGTTATTCGCCGGACAAATTATCTGGCAGGCATGATGGCATTGATGCTGGCATGTCTGTTATGGGCGGGTCAGGGCGTCATCTTGGCATTGCTGACCAGCCAAGAGGAATTGATTATCTTTATTGATGACTATTGGAAATGGGTAATTATCCTGCCTCTCGTTTCGTTTTTGGCGTTTCAGATGGACGGTATTTTTGTTGGCGCAACAAAAGGCACGCAGATGCGCAATGCGATGATCATTGCCTCGGCTGGCTTTGCTATAGCCATTTTCTATCTTGCAGTCGGGCTGGCAGGTTTAATGGCAAGTTTTGCCAGTTATCTTGCGCTTCGCGGCATCAGCCTTTGGTGCCTGATCGGCCATGTTCACGCCGAAGCAGAACCGTTAAAAAATGACACATAATCTGCCGGCTTGGTAACCGCTGGAAGGCGCGCTATAGTCTGGCGCTGGAGAAGAATATATCGCCCAATATATCGTGGTTAATAGGGCTGACTGACGGGCGGGATTTGAAAAAGGTTTTAAAGCGATGATTGAAAAATTTGGTTTAAAAAGCGCTGGCGCAAACGGCACTGAAATTCGCCTGATGACAGCAGATGATTTTGCCAGCTGGCTGGCGAGCGCCACTCCAGCCCAACAGAATTGGGTGACCGCGCAGGGCTTTTCCGCCAAGCCGGGCAAGGCGATCTATTTTGCAGCAGATAACGGGCAGATTGATTTTGCCATCGGTATTTTTGGCAATCATGCAGTGTGGGATGGGGCGGCATTGGCGGCCAGCCTGCCAAAAAACCATTGGCGATTTATCGCTGCATCGGATGAGCTCAACCAGAATCTGCTCGAAAGCCTCAGCCTTGGATGGGGCCTTAGCCAATATCATTTTCACACCTACCGCGACACGCCCGCACCGGTGATCAATTTCTTGACACTGCATGATGATGTGAATGGCTCCCGCCTTATCGGCCAGCTGGGCGGAATCTATCTATGCCGTGACCTGATTAACCAGCCACCAAACCATATGACTCCGGCGGCTCTGCAAGCGGCAATGGAAACCCTTGCCAAAACACATAACGCCGCACTGGAAACCCATAGCGGTGCTGCTCTGGAAAAAGATTTTCCGGCAATTAATACTGTCGGTCGTGCCGCAGAAATTGGCCCCAGATTAATGGATCTTCGCTGGGGAAAAAGCGGCCCTAAAATCACCCTGATCGGCAAGGGTATCACCTTTGATTCGGGCGGACTTGACCTAAAGCCGTCAAAGGCGATGGAGATGATGAAAAAGGATATGGGCGGTGCGGCAACGGTGCTTGGGCTTGCCGAGGCGCTGATGACCAGCAATGTTAATATCCAGCTTCGCGTTCTGGTTGCCGCCGCTGAAAATGCTGTTTCGGATCGGTCGATGCGACCACTTGATATCATCGATACGCGCGCCGGCATCAAGGTAGAGGTTGGCAATACCGATGCCGAAGGCCGGTTGGTCTTGGCGGACGCGCTGACCTATGCGCTTGAGGGCAAAGCAGAAGATGCCCCGGATTTTCTGATTGATTTTGCGACCTTAACCGGGGCTGCAAGGGTGGCACTCGGCACCGAATTGCCAGCACTATTCTGCAATGACGACAGCACAGCAAATGCAATTTTAAATGCGGCAGGCGACGTCGGAGACCCGTTATGGCGATTGCCCTTGTTTGATGATTATGACCGGCATCTTGACGCTGGCTATGCCGCATTGTCGAGCACTGGCTTGTCGGGATATGCAGGCGCCATCACTGCCGCGTTATTCCTGCGGCGGTTTGCTGGCAAAACCAGCAACTGGGCGCATATTGATGTGATGGCATGGAACCTTGCATCACGACCGGGCCGACCAAAAGGCGGCGAGGCAATGGGGCTTCGTGCGATCTATAGCTTTATCGAGTCTTTTTAAAAAAACCTAATAGCCGCGGCTCCAATCAACCCGATTGTCAGGCTCGTTACCGGCCATAATGGCACGGATTGCTGCGGCGACCTGCATCGCGGCAGTGTTTGGATTTGTTTGTGCCGCAACGTGAGGCCAGACGGTGATTTTGGGGTGCGCCCAAAAGGCATGATCGGTTGGCAGTGGCTCAGTTGCAAACACATCCAAGGCCGCACCAGCAATCTGCCCGCTGGCAATGGCCTCTAGCAAATCCGCGTCTACCAGCTGGGGGCCACGCCCGCCATTGATGATATAGGCACCCTTGGCAAGCTGGTTAAATAGCTGGCTGTTCATAATGCCCGTTGTTGCTGGCGTTAATGGCAGCACTGAAATCAGGATATTCAACCCATCAAGAAAGGCAGGTAAGTTTTCCTCACCAGCAAAAATTTCAACATGTTCGACCTGTCGCACGCTGCGCGCCCAGCCGCGAACATCAAAGCCCAAGCTGGCAAAGCGGCGTGCCATCACACTACCGATCGCGCCAACACCCATAATGCCAACCTTGGCACCAGTTGCCGGACGCTGCACAACCGGTGCCCATTTCGCCGCCGCCTGACAATCACGATAATAAGCGCCGTCCCGCCAGAAATCCAAAGCGGCCAGAATTGCCCAATGGCTCAGCGCGTTTGACATATCCGGGTCGACCAGCCGTACCAGCGGAACATCACGCGGCACGGTGGGATCACTCATCATATAATCAACGCCCTGACCCTGCATGATGATGCCGCGCAAATTCGGCATTTTGGCCAGCTGGCCCTTTGGGGGTGCCCAGACCAGCGCGATATCAGCACGCTCACCCTCAGGTGACATCAAATCGACAAGGGTAAAATCATCAAGATGCCGACCAAGCTTGGTATGCCATCCATCCATTTTTGAACTGCCGTAAAAGCCGATTACTGTCATGGGATAATCCTTGATTTCGATAGGTGATGCGAGGGGTGACGGGCGGCATCAGCCTGCCCTAAATAATCATGCCCTAAATAATAATGCGGATAGATTATCACTGTGCCGATATTAACGCCATTGCCGCCTGATGCAATTGCGGCGTTGCCGCCGCCAGAATGCTTGTTGAATGGCCCAGCCTGATCGGCGCGCCCTCAAGATCGGTAACCGTGGCCCCCGCAGCCTCCATCAGCGCAACGACTGCCATCATATCATGGGCCGCAAGACTATCTTCCATCACAAGATCAATATGACCTGCAGCTAGCAACGCGTAATTATGGCAATCACCACCGTAATTTGTTACGGCAACCTGATCGGCTAGCCGGTCAAAATCAATCAGGCGTGCCGGGCTTAATGCACGCGGCGACGTGGTTGCCAGCTTGGCCGCAGCTAATTCGGTTTGCCGGCTAGGCGTCATCGCCATGCCATTACATTCAGCATGAACCGCGCCGGAAAAACCGTTAAGGCCAATATAGCATTCACCAAAAACTGGCATATCAACAAGGCCGGCAACCGGCCGATCATGATGCAAAAGCCCGACAAGAGTGCCAAAGGCCGGTTTGCCGCTGATAAAGGCTTTGGTGCCATCAATCGGGTCTATAATCCAGCTATAAGGACTGTCAGATTTGCCGGTGGTGCCAAATTCCTCGCCGATAATCATATCATCGGGGAACCGCGCCGCGATTGCCGCGCGCAATGCAGCCTCGACCTCACGGTCAGCAATTGTTACGGGCGACAGATCTTGTTTGGTTTCAGTGGCAGGGTTCTGGCGAAACCATTTCGAAATGATAGGCCGGCTTATCAATGGCAAGCCGGCCAGAAAGGCAATCATATCAGCCGGAGTGCCAGCCGGAATGTTAGGCGCGTTAGTTGGCACCTTCGGCTGCGATATCATCAGCGCTTGGCAAGGCAACTGGGCTATCCGCCTTGTCACGCATCCATGCGATCAGATTTGCCCTGTCTTGTGGCTTTTTCAAACCGGCGAAATTCATTTTCGTGCCGCTGATATAGGCCTTCGGCTTGGCTAGAAACGCGTTCATTGACTGGTAATCCCACTGGCCACCAAACTCGGCAAGTGCGGCTGAATAAGCATAGCCCTCGGACGCTGCCATTGGCCGGCCAATAACATTCCACAAGGCCGGGCCGACTTTATTTGCGCCGCCAGCGTCGAACACATGACACGCCGAACATTTCTTTGACAATTTCTCACCAGCACCAAGATCGGCACCAGCTAGCAGCGCCAAAATTGGTTCAGGTCCAGCGTCTACCGGAACTGCAGACGCAACCTCAGTGGTTTCGGCAACCTCAATGACATAGGCGTTTTCAGCAAGGTCTTGGTGCGGTACCAAAACATCGGCGATTTTGATGCCTGCCATTAACAGCAAAGCAGCAAACAAAAACCCTGCGAACACTTTATTCAAGCGCAACTCATCCATGCGTCATTCCCGAAACCGGGCTCCCAATTTTAACCAGCCCAAGCGGGCAAGGCCTGTGATCGATATTCTTGCGGTCAAAAAACCAAACAATCCGTGGTTAATTAGCGAAATTCCGGCCGCCCCTCAACCCCCTATCGTATGCATCAGCACGTTATTTCAATAAATTGCTTTGCGCAAAACTGAAATATGTGATGAATTGCCGAAATCATGGCAAAAAATGGCACAAAAATCATCATTATTCCGGCACGGCTTGCAGCCAGCCGCCTACCGGGTAAGCCACTGGCCGAAATTGGCGGAAAAGCTATGATTCAGCTTGTGTGGGAACGCGCCATGGCCGCCGATATGGCACCCGTCTATGTTGCGACAGATGATCGCGCCATTGCCGATGTCATCACTTTGGCGGGCGGCAAGGCAGTTATGACACGCGCGGATCACCCGTCCGGATCTGATCGCGTCTTTGAAGCCATCGAGACAATTGACCCCGACAAGCATTTTGCACAGATTTTAAATTTACAGGGCGATTTGCCTGATTTATCGCCGGATATTCCGCATTTACTTGGCAAAACGCTGGATCGCGGCAACGCTGATCTGGCAACGCTGGTCACACCAGCCAGCGAAGCCGAAGCCGCGCGCCCGCAAGTGGTAAAGGCGGTGGTAAGCTGGCAAGATGCCGTCTATGGCAGGGCGCTTTATTTCAGCCGTGCCGCAATCCCCACCGGCACAAGCGATCTCTATCACCATATCGGCGTTTATGGATGGCAGCGAGAGGCGTTGGCGCGTTTTGTTGCGCTACCGCCCTCTAGGTTAGAGCAGGCGGAAAAGCTGGAACAGCTTCGCGCGCTGGAAGCCGGAATGACAATTGGCGTTGGTATAACAGCGAGTGCCCCCGGCGGTATTGATACAGCTGAGGATCTAGAGGCCGCGCGCCAGCGCGCCGCAATCGACGCCAAGCTGGCAATGCTGAACGATTGACAGCACAGCACAGCGCTCGTAAAAACGGCCGATTAGTCGGATCAGGATAAAGCGAAGGTTCGGGTTAAAAAGT
>Ga0255760_10002428_pt1 | contig 17237 bp, 16 predicted proteins | sample 071ome_25_FD_179960 | JGI IMG/M metagenome (GOLD analysis project Ga0255760, IMG submission 179960) | Coastal salt marsh microbial communities from the Groves Creek Marsh, Skidaway Island, Georgia - 071410BT metaG (version 2) | ecosystem: Environmental > Aquatic > Marine > Intertidal zone >... | reverse complement strand
TCACGCATCACCCGCACATAGTCTGTATTTGCGACTTTCTCTGAAAAAACATAGTCGATCTCGCCGGCTGCCTGTGCTGCAACCAGGGCCTTGTGTAACGCCGCATCCCATTTCTGTTGGATGGGTTGCGTGTAGATTCCTGCCACTTTGATCTTGTCTGCCTGAGCGGCGACTCCGAATAAGCCGACTGACGTCATCACAATAACGCCGACCAGTGCCTTTAATGTCCGAAACACGATGCATCCTCCTTTAATTAAAATTCAGTCCGACCCGGTTTTTGAGTCAGAATTAGGTTATCAGAAATACCCGCAGCCAACCATGAGGAAAATGAACCCTCAAGGAAGGTTGGCGCCCGATCAATTGTCTACCGAACTTAATGATGGTTCGCAGGTATACTGGATAAAGGTATGAGTTGCCTATCGAGTGTGCTCGCATCGAAATGCGCCAAGGGCTATCGATGCGAGACTGCCGGGAGATACTGTGGCATTTAAGAAATCGACCGCCTGGCTCAGAGACAGTCGACTTTTTGGAGACCGGTTTAACCCGATCTGGCGGGCGCTCGGCGGTCTGGCCGTTGCGTTCTGTCTGGGTTTGACGATTTACTACTCTCTCTCATGAACGCTCGACCCGACGCGCTGAACTTCACACGTACCGAGAGGTCCGAGGGACTCGTGGGCGCGCTCGCCGCTTGTCGTAAACACTACGAGGAAAGCAACCCAAAAAGCCGAACCGCCTTTGAGTCCGCCAAGACGAGCCTGCCGGGCGGTAACACGCGTTCGGTGCTTTTCTACTCCCCGTTTCCGGTAGTGATCGCCAAAGCACAAGGCGCGGAGATTGAGGACATTGACGGTCATCGATATCAAGATTTTCTTGGTGAGTACACCGCAGGCCTTTACGGCCATAGTCATCCCGTTTTGATGCAGGCTCTTAAGGGCGCTCTGGAGGGCGGCCTCACACTCGGCGGACCCACACTCCTTGAAGCGAACTATGCAGCGCTCATTCGGGATCGTTTTCCCGCGATAGAAAGGCTTCGATTTTGTAATTCAGGAACCGAGGCGAATGTGCTCGCGCTCAGTGTCGCGCGTGCATTCACGGGTCGTACCGACATCATGGTCATTGACGGCAGTTATCACGGCGGTGTGTTGAGCTTCGCCGGAGAGCACCCCCTTAACCTGCCCTTCCCCACACATCGCATACGCTTCAACGATCCCGATCGAGCGCGAGAGGCAATTCTCGAAAAAGGCGCCCACCTCGCCGCGGTCGTTGTAGAGCCCATGATCGGTGCGGGTGGGTGCATCCCGGCGGAGGCTGGGTTCTTAAAGACGCTTCGAGACGCGACCGCGCAGACCGGGGCACTACTGGTGTTTGACGAGGTCATGACCTCTCGACATGGGAGATCCGGCCTGCATGGAAAATTCGGGATTCATCCGGATCTCGTGACGCTCGGAAAATACCTGGGTGGCGGACTAAGTTTCGGCGCCTTTGGCGGACGAGCCGACATACTCGACCGATTTGATCCCACCAAGCCCAGCCCGTGGGCGCACGCGGGAACGTTCAACAACAATATTCTCAGCATGACAGCCGGCTATACCGGATTGCGGGATGTATTCACCCCATCGGTTGCCGAGGCGTTTTTCGATGAAGGTGAGATATTTCGGTCACAGCTCATAGATACGATCGAACCGCTAGGCTTGCCGATCGCAGTGACCGGACTCGGCTCAATGATGGCGCTTCACTTTGGCTCGAAAACTCCGGTTGCCCCTTATTCGCCGAGCGGGCATGCCCAACAACTTTACGAGTTGGTGCACCTCAGAATGATGAGCCTCGGTCAGTTCTACGCTCGCCGGGGGATGATTAACCTTTCTTTACCGGTTTCAGAGGAAATGAAGCTCTCTTTTTGTGCGGCGCTTAAGGAGACTCTCGCCGAATGCGGCTCGATCATCAGCGAGCTTGTTGACCCGTAGCTCAAAAACCAAAACGCCCCGCAATGCGGGGCGCCGTGATTGGCTGTCACAGTAAACACTGTCACCGGACAGAGTGTAGACGGAGCTACAAGAGGCTGCTCCCGTACTCCGAACAGACACCAAAGTTCACTGTGACGATTCCTGAATCACTCGACATTGGATCACCCCCTTTTTAATGTTGGCCTAAAGGACCTTCAGTGTACCCGTGGCCGGGACGCAGGGCAATTCATTTGCCAAAGTCCGATTACCCGTACTCCGAGCGCAGTTTTTTCTTATCGACCTTTCCAACGCTGGTCTTGGGAATCTCCGAAACCACTTCGATACGCGGGATCGCCCAGTCATTCAACCGACCCGCCTTCGCCTGAGCCTCAAACTCTGCCGTCACATGCGCGGTGTCCAAAAGCTCCGCATCTGCTACGAGCAATACAAGCGGCCTTTCGCCCCATTTCGGATCAGGGACGCCAATCGCAGCGGCTTCACTCACACCGGCACAACTGAGTGCAATATCCTCAAGATCAATGGAGGAGATCCACTCTCCTCCGCTCTTGATGACGTCCTTCACACGGTCCGTCACTTTTAAATAACCCGCGGGGTCAATATGACCAATGTCGCCAGTGTGTAAGTAACCGCCCTGCCAAAGCTCCTCCGAGCGCTCGGGGTCGTCAAGGTAGCCCTGCGTCAACCAAGGGGCCCGCACCACCACCTCGCCTGTGGTCTTGCCGTCGTGGGCAAGGGGGCGAAGCTCGGCATCAACGATTTCCAAATCCACCAGAGGAACCGGTCGCCCTGCTTTACAGCGCAGCGCCAATTGGTCAGGGTCGGCGTCCGACGCTGTAGCCAGATCGATCTGGGACAGTGTCAGCACCGGGCAGGTCTCTGACATTCCATAACCTCCGAACACATCAATACCAAGCTCCCGTGCCCGCCGAGCCAGCGCGGGAGGCAGCGCCGAACCGCCAATGATTACTTTCCACTGGCTAAGATCGACCTCCTCAACCACAGGGTGATTGAGAAGCATATGAAGAATAGTGGGCACGCAATGCGAGAAGGTAACCCGCTCCTTTTGAATGAGCCGCAGCAGCTTTTCCGGCTCGTAACGACCGGGATAGATCTGCTTAATGCCGAGCATGGTTGCGACGTAAGGCACACCCCACGCGTGCACATGAAACATCGGCGTAATCGGCATGTACACGTCATTCACGTGTAGCCGCCCCTGACCCACAGCGCTGGTCAGCCCAACGCTTAATCCCAGGGTGTGCAGCACAATTTGTCTCTGGGAGAAATAGACACCCTTGGGGTTACCTGTTGTACCGGTGGTGTAAAACGTTGTCGCTCGGATGTTTTCGTCGAAATCTTCCGCCTCGTAAACGCCTGCGGCCTGCTTCAGAAGTGTCTCGTACTCGCCGTCAAACAACTCACCCACAATAGATTCTTCTTCGGGGGTATCGGTAAGCCGAATCCTGCGCCGAACGCTTGGAATCTCGTCTTTAAATCCAACCAGCAGGGGAACAAAATCATCATGAACCAAAATAGCCGTATCTTTAGCATGATTTATGGTGTAGAGAATCTGCTCGGGCGCCAAGCGCACGTTGATGGTATGCAGGATGGCACCGATCATCGGGATTGCGAAAAAACATTCGAGATAACGGTGTGAGTCCCAGTCCATGACAGCCACCGTATCCCCTGGGCCGACCCCCAATTCCTTCAGGGCAGTCGCAAACCGGCACACGCGTTCAAAGAACTGTCGATAGCTAAAACGCTGTTGGTCCGAGAAGACAATCTCCTGGCTATCATGCTGCGCCATTAGCCTCGAGAGCAGGTGCCGGATCAATAGCGGATGTGCGTAAGCAGATTCGGTTTTCGTTATGTTGTATTCAGTCATCCCATGCTCTCCGGGTACATCGACCTACGAGAAAAGGGTCTGCATCACCAAAAACCCTCATCGCGACTTTTGTGACCCTGCTAAACCAAGCGGGAATCATATCGGAAACCGATTGTTCTACGCGTTCGGCTCACCCCTTTCACCGAGTGGTACGGCCTCTTGAAGTCTGCCGAAATCCCGGGCGCGCCCATCAAAAGCAACTGGCCCGGCGAAAACGATACCTCTGTCGCAACGCCGGCCTCTCGATTGGTATGCAGGGAAAACGTGCCGTCTCCACTTAAGAGCAGGATCAAGACGACGAATCGGTAGCTCACGTGATCCCGATGTGGGGTGATGCCTCGGCACCCCGGAGGATATCGCTGCGCAATGAGGTCGTTAATGATTAACGGCTCGTGAGAAAGTCCTGCTGCTTCACGATGGGCGCCCACCACCGGTCCGACGCTTTTCTCGACAGACTTCGCCAAATTCCAAAAAAAATGATCTTGGGGGATTTCATAATTCAGTTCAAAGTCCTGTTGCACTGGGGCCGTTTCACTCCCCGTCACTGCTCTTGCCTGTCGATAGCCGAGTGAATCGGCCCACTCCACATACTGAGTGCATTCCGCCTCAGACAGACAATCAATTGCGACCGCTTTTTTAACGGTGATCGCTTCGAGAGCCGGTCTGATCACCTTATGATCCATCCGGGTTAACATCGATAAAGGCTCCCATCGCCTGGCAGAAACATCAAGATCTCTAAATACCGACCCATAGTGATCATGTCTCTTTCTTCCTATTGCGTGAAGAAACTATGGTCCGCTGGCAGGCCGTCGATTACAATTTATCTAGCTGAAGAATTTAGGACATTTTTGTGTTCGGCGCATTCTTCCGAGGTCGGGCGAAGCCCGCTACAACTCGCAGCTAAATCACCTCACTGCTCGTCGATGAATCAAAGCAAGGCAAACGGTTGGCTCAGGCGCTTCCATCAACTCGGCTCCCCGCCAAGCGTTTATGATCTCGCCCAGCGACTGAGTCCATGGGTGGCGTCCCTGTGCCTGATACTGTTTTTGGTGGGCCTGACCGGCGGTCTCATCCTTGCCCCTTCCGACTACCAACAGGGAGAGAGCTACCGGATTATTTATATCCATGTCCCCTCGGCATGGCTCTCCATGTTTGTTTATATGGTGATGGCTGTCTCAAGCGCGATAACCCTTATATGGCGTATGAAACTTGCAGATATCGTCACCAGAGCAAGTGCACCGATTGGCGCTGCATACACGTTTCTGGCGCTCGTCACGGGCTCCCTCTGGGGTAAGCCGATGTGGGGCACCTGGTGGGTCTGGGACGCGAGGCTTACCTCCGAACTGATTCTCCTGTTCCTTTATCTCGGCTACATGGCACTGGTATCTTCTATAGACGATCGAAGAACCGCGTCTCGAGCAGGGGCTGTGCTGGCCCTAGTCGGTGTCATCAATCTGCCCATCATTCATTTTTCGGTCGAATGGTGGAACACGCTGCACCAAGGCCCCACCGTGACTAAATTTGATCAACCCTCTATTGCCGCGAGCATGCTAATTCCGCTGCTCATCATGGCCCTCGCTTTTCAACTGCATTATGTTTGGGCACTGCTCGCCCGAATCCGCAGCGAAATCCTCGACACCGAGAGACGCACGGCATGGGTCAGCGATCTGATGAGCCAGTCGTCGTGACTGACTTCCTGGCAATGGGCGGGTACGCGCTCTACGTATGGCCAGCCTATGGCATCAGCTTGATCACTCTCGTGCTGAGCATTGTGCTTCCGATTAGAAGACATAATCGATTGCGTGCTGAGATTTCGGTACTTCTTAGTCAACGTAACGAAGGTGGCAGTCCTTGACTCCGCGACGTCGCCAGCGAATCATTCTGGTAGGCCTGTTGGTGACCGGCGTCGGCATCGCAGCCAGCCTGGCCCTGATGGCGCTCAACGAAAACATCAATCTGTTCTTCAGCCCAACCCAGGTGAAGTCTGGGGAGGCGCCCGTGGGAGTACCATTTAGGCTGGGCGGGATGGTCGTCGATGGCAGTGTGCAAAGAAGCGACGGAACGCTCGCTATTCGCTTCGACCTTACAGATACCGCGGAGTCGGTCACGGTAGTCTATACAGGGATACTCCCTGATCTCTTTAGAGAGGGTCAAGGTATCGTGGCGCAAGGTAGCGTCGATGGGGCTGGATTGTTCACCGCCACTGAGGTTCTCGCAAAACACGATGAAACGTACATGCCTCCAGAGGTTGCGGATGCTTTGGATAAGGCAAAAGCCATGGGGGTGCAATGATCCCTGAAATTGGCCTCTTTGCTTTAGTCCTGGCGCTTGTAGTCGCCCTGATTCAGAGTTCTTTGCCGATCCTAGGCGCTGCCCGTGGCGACAGCACATGGATGGCCATCGCACGTCCTGCGGCCCTATCGCAACTCGCGCTAGTTGCGATTTCCTATATCTGCCTCACGGCTTCTTTTTTAAGCCATGACTTCAGCGTTGCCTACGTAGCGCAGAATTCAAATTCACAATTACCGTTGATCTATCTCATTTCCGGAGTGTGGGGCGCCCATGAGGGGTCCCTGCTTCTCTGGGCTCTGATCTTGGCGTTGTGGTCAGGGGCCGCAGCGGTATTCAGCAAAAGTGTCCCACAGCGAATGATCGCTCGCGTATTGGGCGTCATGGGTCTCGTGAGCGTTGGATTTTTGCTATTTATTCTTTTTACCTCTAACCCGTTCGAGCGTATTTTCCCGGCACCAGCCGACGGGCGTGATCTGAATCCTCTGCTGCAAGATCCGGGGCTCGCGATTCATCCGCCAATGCTGTACATGGGTTACGTGGGTTTTTCTGTCGCCTTCGCGTTTGCAATTGCAGCGCTGATGGGTGGACGCCTCGATTCGGCTTGGGCACGTTGGTCAAGACCATGGACGATTTCGGCATGGGTGTTTCTAACAGCAGGAATTGCTCTCGGCAGCTGGTGGGCATATTACGAACTGGGCTGGGGGGGCTGGTGGTTCTGGGACCCAGTCGAAAATGCGTCTTTCATGCCTTGGCTGGTCGGTACTGCCCTAATGCATTCGCTGGCGGCAACCGAAAAGCGCGGTGTGTTCAAAGCATGGACCGTGCTTCTCGCCGTCTTCGCGTTCTCTCTTTCCCTGCTCGGCACCTTTTTGGTACGTTCGGGCGTGCTGACCTCGGTTCATGCATTCGCCACCGATCCAACGCGTGGGCTCTTCATTCTCATTTTCCTAGCCCTTGTAGTGGGGGGATCACTTGCGCTCTACGCCTGGAGAGCACCTGCGGTCAGAAGCAGCGGCGGTTTCAATATCGTCTCAAGGGAAGCCGGAATCCTGCTGAACAACGTGCTGCTCGTGGTTGCCGCCGCAACCATCCTTCTCGGCACCCTTTACCCGTTAGTTATTGACGCACTGGGTCTTGGAAAGCTGTCGGTTGGACCTCCTTATTTCAATTCGGTATTTATTCCGCTCACGGCTCCCCTGGCAATGCTTCTTGGTATTGGATCGATGCTGCGCTGGAAGCGGGATCATCTTTCCAGAGTCCTCCGGTCACTCGGAGTTGGGTTTGCGCTCGCTCTAATACTGGGGTTCGCATGGCCGCTTCTCATGGAGACGTATCACATCGGCGCCGCATTGGGCGTTTCGCTCGGCCTATGGACGATGGCGAGCGCGCTGACGGGTGTTTGGGCTCGCACACGTAAGGGTCAAAGGCTAGGCTCACTTCTTCGCACGCCGCGTTCTGTCTGGGGAATGACGCTGGCACACGTGGGGCTCGGCGTGTTTGTTATCGGCGTGACGCTCACTTCTATTTATTCCGTCGAGAAAGACATCCGCATGGCGCCGGGGGACACCCACGAGATCTCGGGGCTCACATTCCGTTTTGACGGAATCACTGAGACGCGGGGGCCTAACTATGTATCTGATACCGGGACCATCACGATCCTCAAAAATGAGCGTGAGATTCTTTCCCTACGTCCGGAAAAACGGATATACCTTGTTCAGCAAATGCCAATGACGGAAGCTGCCATTGACCCCGGGCTGACTCGGGATCTCTACGTGGCCCTCGGTGAACCGCTAGAAGATGGCAGAAGTTGGGCCGTTCGACTTTATTTCAAGCCCTTCGTCCGCTGGATCTGGTTCGGCGGACTCATTATGGTCATCGGCGGCCTGCTCTCCTGCACTGACCGTCGCTATCGACGCCTCGCCGAACGTACCCAGGACCTCGGCTCAGACGGCGCATTGCCAGTACGGGGCTAAGCCCCTCCTTAGACATCATGCGACTCATTCTGTTGTTGGTGCTGACTTGGACATCGCACGCTTTAGCAGCGATTGAGACCTATTCGTTTGAAAACACAGATCAGGAGAAACGGTACCAGAGCATGATCGCGGAGTTGCGATGCCTTGTTTGTCAAAACCAGAATCTCGCCGACTCCAACGCCGATCTGGCAAAGGATCTACGAGCCCAAACCCATGCGATGATTATCGCGGGTAAGGCCGACGCCGATATTGTCGACTACATGGTCGAGCGCTACGGGGACTTTGTCCTTTATCGGCCACCGTTTAAAGCGAGTACCTGGTTATTGTGGGTTGGGCCGTTCCTCATTCTGCTGATTGCGCTTATCGTATTCTCGTTGACGATTCGGAAAAACCGGCAGGCTCCTCAAGTGTCTGAATCCGAGCGGCGTCACGCATCAGAGCTATTGGATCGGAATTCCTAGGAAATGCTTACCCTGTGGCTCGCCGCATCGGCACTGACAATAGGGACCTTGGCGGCGATCCTCCCGGGTCTCATTAAAACGCGCTCATCCGCAGCTGCGAGCCGGTCTGAAACGAACATTGCGATCGCCCGTGAACGCGAGGGCGACCTGAGAAAAGAGCTTCTTGAGGGTCTGATAAGCGACGCGGAGTACGATGCCGCCCGGGCAGAAATTGAGCAAAGCCTTGCCCTCGATCTGGATACTCAGAGTAGTAAAGGTACCGATCCATCTCCCTCGTTATTCTCGGCGGCTGCGATTAGCGCCCTGCTTCCGATTGCTGCTATCGGGATATATCTGCTCATTGGCTCTCCTACCGCCCTAAACGTGAACAGCTCATCCGCGGATCTCAGTCCAGAGACTCAGGATCTTCCTGACATCGACACCATGCTCGATCAGATGAAAAGCCGGTTAGCTGATCGTCCGGACGATCTTCGTGGGTGGACGCTTTTTGCCAATGCCCTCATGGGTACCGGACGGTATCAAGAGGCTGTGCCCGCGTACCGCCACCTGAGCGATCAAGATCCGGCGAACCCGGAGCACAAGATTCGTCTCGCTGATGCCATCGCGATGACGCAGGGAGGAGCGTTGGCTGGGGAGCCGGAGACTTTAATTATGCAAGCACTCCAGCTTCAGCCTAACCATCCGCAAGGTCTGTGGCTTTATGGAATCGCTCGCGAGCAACGAGGCGCTTTTGACGAAGCGCTTGCCGTCTTTCAGCGACTGGCGCCCATGGTCGCGAACCAGCCCGAGGTTCTGACGGAGGTCAACGCCGTCATTCAACGCATTCAAGGCCAAATGACCCAATCCTCTCAATCCATGGGCTCGTTTTCGCTGGAAATTCGTGTTGAGATCGATCCTACGCTGGCCGAACAGGTGACGCCGGGTGACACGCTTTTTGTCTTCGCAAGAGTTCCCAACGGCCCACCGATGCCGGTCGCTGCCAAGAAGACCAGTGCCTCAACACTCCCTGTTTCACTTGAATTGAGTGATCAAGATCTTCTGGTTGGAGGGCAATCGCTGTCAGCCTATCCTACACTTCAAATAGGAGTGCGAGTCTCTAAAACCGGAAGCGCTAATCGATCACCCGGAGATCTAGCGGGAACGAGCGATCAATTCTCCCCGCGTCAGACCAGCGAAATAACCGTCAGCATCTCCGAGCAGATTCGCTGAACCTTAGGTAGCCGCCGCTACTTTTTTTATCTCGCCAGTTTCCTGCGAGGCACAGAGCGAAGCCACCGCTCGCTCCAGCCGGTCAAGTCCTTGACGGATGTCGTCATCGGGAATCACCAGCGATGGCGCAAAACGAAGCACGCTGGCTCCTGCGACGAGGATGAAAACGCCTTCATTTTGAGCCGCTTGGAGGAACTCGCGCGCCCTGCCTTGCCAGTGCTCGGTCAATAGGCAGCCGATTAACAGTCCCTTGCCTCGCACCTCCTGAAAGACATCGTACTTCTCCCCAATGGCTATCAGCCCTTCCTCAAACATCTCGCGCCGCGCCGTCACGCCATCCAGAAAGGCGGGTTCGTTCACGATATCCAATACAACGCTCGCCACCGCACACCCCATCGGATTCCCACCCCAGGTGCTGCCGTGGGTGCCCACCTTCAATGATTCCGCTACCGCGGCGGTCGACAGTGTGGCTGCTATGGGGAAGCCACCGCCGATTCCTTTTGCCGTCGTCATAATGTCCGGCTTGATGTCAAACCATTCATAAGCATAGAGCCGGCCCGTTCGACCCACACCCGTTTGAACCTCGTCAACAATCATTAGTGCGGAATGTTGATCGCACAGGGCTCTGATTGCTTTCATGAATTCGGGATTGGCAGCGATAACGCCGCCCTCGCCCTGCACCGGCTCGACAATCACCGCGCAGACATCATCGCCCATCGCTGCCTCAAGCGCCGCTGTGTCGTTAAACGGGAGATGATCAATTGCCCCGGGTAGCGGCCCGAACCCCTTCCGGTAATCCGGCTGTCCGCCCGCAGTCACGGTGAACAGGGTCCGGCCATGAAATGCGCTCTCGAACGCAATAATCCGGTCTTTATGCTCGTCGAAATGATCAAAGGCATAGCGTCTTGCTAATTTGAGCGCAGCTTCGTTCGCCTCCGCGCCGGAATTAGAGTAGAACACCTTATCCGCAAATGTCAGTTCCGTTAGGGTTTTTGCCAGTCGTAAAGCCGGCTCGGTCGCAAACACGTTTGCCGTATGCCATAACTTATTTGCCTGATCGGTGAGCGCTTGAATAAGTTTGGGATGCGCGTGACCTAGGGCATTTACCGCGATGCCGCCAGCGAAATCAATATACTCGCGGCCATTCTGATCCCACATCCGAGAACCTTCCCCGCGCACGGGAATCATCTGTGCCGGTGCGTAGTTAGGCATCATGTAGTTGTCGTACCACTCTCGAGTCACTTCGCTCATCTCTAATCCTTGCACTGGGGGCGTTGAGAGATGAGAATTCTAGCGTCCCTCCGTGGAGATCACATCCACTAATCTTCCGGCCGTTCTAAGAGAGGGCGAGGCCCAAAAACAAACTAGCCATGAAAAATCCTGACTCCTCCTCGCTCGCGGACAAAACCCGAGCTATCGTCAGAGGTCGCGCCCCAGAAGATCATCACGGGGTGGTCAACACCCCTGTGTACCGGGCCTCGACAGTACTGCATCCGACCGTCGATGCCTTCGAGCAGCGCCATGACCCTTCGAATAAGCAACGGGTTGTCTACGGATTACTCGGCACCCCCAGCACCTTTGATCTCGAAGAAGTTATCGCCGACCTGGAGGGTGGGCACGACGCGGTACTGCTTCCTTCCGGGCTGGCAGCAATCACAACGGCACTGACCACATTCCTCGAGCCGGGAGATCACGTCCTAATCGCTGACACGGTCTACTGGCCGAACAGGATGTTTTGTGACGAGCACCTGAGACGGCTGAACGTGGATGTTGAATATTACGATCCGATGTTAGGCGCCAAGATCGCGTCACGGATTCGGCCTGCGACAAAAGTTATTTTTCTCGAGTCCCCCGGCTCTTTAACCTTTGAAGTTCAGGATATCCCTGCCATTACTGCGGTGGCCCGCGCGCACGGTGTCACGACGATCCTCGACAATACCTGGGCTACCCCTGTATTTCTGAAACCCTTTTCGCTCGGGATTGATGTCTCCGTTCATGCGGCGACTAAATATCTCTCCGGCCACAGCGATATCATGATGGGGGTGATCGTGTCGGCAGAACATGTCGCGCAAGCAGTCCGTCGTACCCACCGCCTATTTGGGCAAACCGCCAGCCCGGATGACGCGTATACCACCTTACGCAGCGTACGCACTTTATCGACCCGATTGAAGGCGCACGAGACCACAGGTATCGCATTGGCAGAGTGGCTCTCTGCTCGCGATGAGGTAGACCGCGTCCTACACCCCGCTTTACCTGAGCACCCTGGACATGAATTCTGGAAGCGCGACTATCTGGGCGCTTGTGGTCTTTTTGGCGTCGTTTTAAAACCTTGTCGTCGAGAGCAGCTGCTTAACATGGTGAACGGCATGCAGCTGTTTGGCATCGGTGCAAGCTGGGGCGGCTACGAGAGCCTGATGATTCCCAGCTATCCTGACCGATACCGAACCGCGACAGAGTGGACGGTGCAGGGCCAAGTCCTGCGCGTGCATGCGGGCCTGGAAGACCTTGACGACCTTCTTAGGGACCTTGACGCAGGATTCGCACGGCTACGGCAATAATGTTCGAATGAGTCTTGACGCCAAACTGAAGAGAGAATGCGAGGAATTCCTCAGCCGGTTCCGAGCGATATTGTTGTCCACGCTGAATGCAGACGGCACACCCGATCTTAGTTACGCGCCTTTTATTGATACCGAGAGCGCCTTTTACATCCTTGCAAGCCATTTATCGGCGCATACCGGCAATCTCATTCGCACGCCTGAAGCCTCGGTTCTGTTCATTGAGAACGAAAACGAGTGTCCGGAGATTTACGCGCGTCGGCGACTTCGGTTTTCCTGTCGCGCCGAGCTGTTCACGCAGCAAAGTGCCGAATGGCCAGAGAAGATCCCGCTATTTCGAGCTCGGTTCGGGGAGATCATCGATACATTGAGCGCCCTACCCGACTTTCAGCTGTTTTCCCTGACGCCGGTGGGCGGCCAATGGATTAAAGGCTTCGGAAAAGCCTTCGACTTCAGTGGGCGAATCGAAGGAGATGCGGTGCATCTGAATCCCAAGAAATCTCGCCAGTCAGACTAACGGGGGCGCTTCTCGTTCGATTTTTGCTTGCGCCGGGCGCCAAAGGTTGTCGCCTTAACCGTTTGCTTATTTCCTATCACTTTTTTTCGAGGCGCCCGTCCTGGCGGCGCTTTACGTTCGGGCTTCTTATCCAGACTTCGTAGAAGAGTTTCTTTGAAGGCTTCGTTTAACTCAACGGCCTGTCCGGCAGGGTGCCGGCGGTCAAGCGAGAACGGGCCATATCGGGTACGTACCAACCGACTCACCGTGCAACCCACCGCCTGCCACATGCGACGTACCTCGCGGTATCGCCCCTCCCGAATCACAACACGAAACCAATGATTGGCTCCACCACCAGATCCTGCGCTTACCGATTCAAAACGACAAAGCGTCTTGTCAATTCTCACGCCTTGAAGAAGGCGGTCAACGGTCTCTTTTGTCACTGCGCCGCGGACTCGGCATCGATACTCACGCTCTATCCCGGTTGAGGGATGCATAAGACGATGCGCCAGATCGCCATCTGTCGTAAGAATCAGAAGCCCTGAGGTATTAATATCCAAACGGCCGACCGATACCCAACGTTGTCCCCGAAGTCGCGGGAGCTTGTCGAACACACTTGGCCGGCCTTGAGGATCATCCCGAGAGCAGATCTCTCCCACCGGCTTGTGATAGAGGATAACGCGCGCTGCGCCCGCTAAAGGGCGTGACAGCAGAATTCGCTTACCGTCCAGCGAGACCTTTGCGGTCTCATCGACCTGCTGTCCCAAAATAGCCCTCTGGCCATCGATAAGAATCCGGCCTTGCCCTATCCAAGCTTCGATGTCACGGCGCGACCCGACTCCCAGCCGCGCTAAGGCCTTTTGTATACGTTCTGCCAAATCCTCAATTCAACGCAGCTTGCGGTTCTTTCGGGCTTTCGTCGAGATCTTCTTCCAACTCTTCTTCCCGCTCGCTCCCGTGGTCATGGGCGAGGTCCGTCTTTTCAGCATCAGAGTCGAGTATGTCCCCATCGCTGTCGCGAGGCTCGCTGAACCGGAGTGATTCCGGCATATCAATCCCAAGCTCCTTCGCAATCTCAGCCAGTTGACGCTCATCCTCCAGACTGGGCAATTCGCTGATCGAATCCAGTCCAAAATACTCGAGGAAAAGCGGTGTGGTCACGTACAGAGCGGGATGGCCAGGCACCTCGCGGGTTCCAGACTGGCGAATCCACTCGCGGTCAATCAGGACCCGCATAATCTCCGTGGTCACAGTGACCCCGCGGATTTCCTCAATATCGCCCCGAGTCACGGGCTGTCGGTAAGCAATGATCGCAAGCGTTTCCAACAACGCTCGAGAGTAACGCGGGGGACGACTCTCCCGCAAAGCGCGTAGTGCAGGCGCGTGTATGGCTCGTGTCTGAAAACGAAACCCGCCGGCAACCTCAACCAACTCGACCCCCCGATCGCGGTAGTCATCCTGAAGTTGAGCCAATGCCTCCTCAATAGACTCCTTTTTCGCTCTTTTATCAAAGAGCACCTGCAGATCGCGCAACGTTAAGGGTCGCTCCGATGAAAAAAGCGCAGCCTCAACCGCGTTCACCATTTCTTTTTTAGCGGTCATGCCGACTTTGCCCGCACATGTATGGGAGCGAACTCACCGCTTTGCGTGACAGAAAGAATGCCATCTCGGACTAACTCCAAAACAGCGATAAAACTCACCACAAGCCCCATACGCCCCTCCTCTGGGGTAAAAAAGTCACCAATCGCAACGTATTCCCCGCTTCGGACCCGCTCGAGGATCTGCCCCATACGTTCTCTCACGGACAGAGTTTCGGGAACCATCTGCAGATGCTGTCGCCGGGCGGCAGCGCGCATTGCGGAGCGCATAGCCTCAACGAGATCTGCGATTGCCACCTGGGCCTCGATTTTAGGAGGATCCGGATCCTCTACCCGCGCATAAACTAAATACAGATCACGTTCGAGCCGGGGACGCTCATCAAGGGTCTCAGCTGCGTTTTTAAAGCGCTCGTACTCCTGGAGTCGCCGAATAAGAACCGCCCGTGGATCCTCTTCGTCCTCGTCGTCCGGATCCGGTCGGGGTAACAGCATTCGTGACTTGATCTCCGCCAGCATCGTCGCCATGACGAGATAATCTCCCGCGAGATCGAGCCGCATCTGCTGCATGAGCTCGATATACTGCATGTATTGTCGCGTGATATCTGCAACGGGCAAATCCAGAATATCAATGTTCTGCCGCCGGATCAGGTAAAGCAAAAGATCGAGCGGACCCTCAAAGCCCTCGAGGACGACTTCCAGCGCCTCTGGCGGGATATAAAGATCCTGCGGCCATTGCTCAACGGGTTTTCCGTCAACCAGTGCGCGCGGCGCCGATGCCGCGTCCAGCCCGTCACGTGCGGTTAACTCGTCTTTCATCGATACACCGTACCCACCGACGCTCTGACCTCGCTCAAGGTCTCCTCGGCCGCGCGCCGGGCGCGCTCACAACCGTGCTCGATGACCTCTCGAACTAAATTTGGATTTTTCTCGAAAGGCTCAGAGCGCGCCCGCAACGTCTCTTGCTCTTCAAGAATCTTGGCAAGTAATGGTTGTTTGCAATCTACACAGCCGATTTCTGCGCTGCGACAACCTTGCGCCAGCGATATTCGGATCTGCTCATCGGTATAGACTTTATGCAACTCCCAAACGGGACACTTATCCGGATCGCCAGGGTCATTACGCCTTTGCCTGGCGGGATCGGTTGGCATCGACATGAGTTTCCCGGTAACGCGATCAGGGTCATCGCGCATCTGAATCGTATTGTTGTAAGACTTGGACATCTTTTGCCCATCGAGGCCAGGCATTTTGGCCGCCGGCGTTAACAACGCCTTGGGCTCGGGAAGAATCTCCCGTCCGCCTCCATCGAGATATCCAGTAAGGCGCTCTTTATCCTCAGCCGATATATTGGCCGATGCCTCGATGGCGGCAAGGGCCTGTTCTCTCAATTCCTGGGTGCCGTTTTGAAGCCATTCCGTCCGGCCCTGTGTGTACTGCTTCGCCAATTTTTTGCCCAGCCGCATCACGGCCTCCTTGGCCTTTTCCTCAAACGCGCTATCCCGCCCGAAGACGTGATTAAAGCGCCGGGCGACCTCTCGCGTGAGCTCAACGTGCGGCACTTGATCTTCACCCACCGGAACCCCAGTCGCACGATACATCAGGATATCTGCGCTTTGTAAAAGCGGATATCCTAAAAAACCATAGGTCGCGAGATCCCGGTCTTTTAGCTTCTGTTGTTGATCCTTAAAGCTTGGCACACGAAGCAGCCAACCCAAGGGTGTCACCATCGACAACAGCAGATGGAGCTCGGCATGTTGAGGCACGCGTGACTGAATAAATAACGTTGCCCGCTCGGGGTCTACACCCGAGGCAAGCCAATCCACCAGCATATCCCACACGTGCCGATCCATAGCTCCGGGCTCTTCATAATGAGTCGTCAGCGCGTGCCAATCGGCTACAAAGAAGAAACATTCGCTCCGCGCCTGCAGGGTGACCCAATTCTTAAGAACGCCGTGATAGTGGCCCAGATGAAGGCGTCCCGTGGGGCGCATTCCAGAGAGGATCCGAGGCATTTCGGAGGGACGTGACATAAGTAAGCTGGCTTTTTAGGTGCGTGATTTTTTACTACGCATCCTTAAAATTTGATGCGCATTACCGATTCTGAATTTTAACCGATCAGGCCCCTCAAACGCCCGGGTCTGCATTCCCGTCAAGCGGAGAAGAAAGACGCTTATCGCGCGATACCTGTTGGTCCAAGCAATCATCAAGCCAGGATGACAACCGACTTCCATCCGGAAAAACCATTTCTCCCTCGATCTCCGCAAGCGGCTCCAGCACGAACCGTCTGAGGTGCATTCTGGGATGCGGGACAGATAATCTTTCGCTTTCAATAGTCCGCCCACCATAAAGCAATAAATCCAAGTCGATAACCCGCGGGCCAAAGCGAATTTCACCTCGAACCCTGCCCAGCGTCGTTTCCAGATCAAGCAGTATGTCGAGCAGACTGAAAGGCTCGAGGATTGTCTCAAAACGCGCCAGGGCATTAAAAAAATCCGGCTGATCGACTACCCCAATAGGGGCACTTCGGTAGAGCGAAGACACGGCGCTGCAGCGCATATCGGTGCGTCCCGCAAGTGTTTTGAGCGCGTGGCTGATAGCTTGTTCGGAATCCCCGAGATTTGCCCCGAAGCCAATCCATACCGGGACCCAAGGATGATCGCTCACGGGGTATTGCCTCGCGGTTTTCGCTTACGAGGATTTCTGCGCCGCTTGCGTCCGCCTGGCGATGCGCCAAGCGCTCGAATCATCTCTTCTTTCCCTGTCGCATCCGCCTCCTGAATTGTCGTCCACCAATCAGCGACCCCGATCGG
>Ga0255760_10002427_pt1 | contig 17237 bp, 16 predicted proteins | sample 071ome_25_FD_179960 | JGI IMG/M metagenome (GOLD analysis project Ga0255760, IMG submission 179960) | Coastal salt marsh microbial communities from the Groves Creek Marsh, Skidaway Island, Georgia - 071410BT metaG (version 2) | ecosystem: Environmental > Aquatic > Marine > Intertidal zone >... | reverse complement strand
ATTGAAAGTAGTATATAAGCGCACTTGAACAAAATATCAGCTCATGAACAGAGGCTCCTGCACCAATTTTTACTATTTTTTGAGAAAGCTAACCGATGGCCAATACGCGAATTATTTCTCTTGAAACTCGAGACATTCGGTTTCCGACCAGTTTGACCCTTGACGGATCAGACGCGATGAACAAAGACCCTGACTATTCAGCGGCCTATGTCATTCTGAAAACCGATCATCCAGACGGCCTTGAAGGGCATGGTCTTACCTTCACTATTGGACGCGGAAACGAACTCTGTACTGCGGCCATTGAAGCACTTTCTCATCTGGTGGTGGGCAAAACCCTCGAATCATTCACACAAGACATGGGGGCCTTCTTTAAGATGATCACCTCAGACAGTCAGCTGCGTTGGCTCGGACCAGAAAAAGGAGTAATTCACTTAGCCACTGGTGCGGTGGTCAATGCCGTTTGGGATCTGTATGCCAAAGTCGAAGGTAAGCCCCTATGGCGCCTTCTGACCGATATGAGCCCTGAAGAGCTGGTCTCTTGCATCGACTTCACCTACATCACTGATGCCATAACCCCTGATGAGGCTTTGGCGCTCTTAAAAAAGGTAGCGCCCAGCAAAAAAGAGCGCATCGATTACCTCATAGAACACGGATATCCCGCCTATACCACCTCGGCCGGATGGCTGGGTTATTCTGACGAAAAAATCAAGCGACTCTGCAAAGAAGCCAAAGACAGCGGCTTTACACATATCAAGATCAAAGTCGGATCTGACCTAAACGATGACGTTAGGCGCGCCAAACTCATACGTGAAGAAATTGGTTACGACCTAAAACTGATGATGGATGCGAACCAAAAATGGGACGTCCACGAAGCCATCGAAAACATGAAAACCCTAGCCCAATTCAAACCTTGGTGGATTGAAGAACCCACCAGTCCAGACGATGTGATTGGGCACGCGGCGATAGCGAAAGCAGTCGCACCAATTCATGTGGCCACAGGGGAGCACTGTCAAAATAGGGTGGTCTTCAAGCAGCTCATGCAAGCGGGCGCCATCGGTATTTGCCAAATTGACAGTTGCCGGGTGGGCGGAGTAAACGAGATTTTAGCCATTCTTCTAATGGCCGCCAAGTTTGAGGTTCCGGTCTGTCCGCATGCGGGCGGAGTCGGTTTATGCGAATATGTTCAACATCTCTCGATGCTCGATTATGTGTCGATCAGTGCTAGCCTTGAGAGCCGCATTATAGAATATGTGGATCATTTACATGAGCACTTTGAAGATCCGGTAGTGATCAAAAACGGCAATTATATGCCACCTCAAAAACACGGATACAGCATCACTATGAAACCTGAATCGATTAGTGCACACCTCTTTCCGAACGGATCGGTGTGGAAAGCCCTACAGAAATCTTAAACACAATTAACTGTGGATGAATTAAAACATAAAATAGCGGTCATCACCGGAGCCTCCAGTGGCATCGGCAAAGCCATCGCCGAAAAAATGAGCGCCGAAGGTGCTGAACTCTATTTGCTCGATCGTGACACCCTTCAAGGCGAGGCGCTTGCCGCCGAGCTGTCTTCAAAAACAGGCAAGGCACACTTCAAGGCATGCGATGTCACCAATACCCAAGAAATCGAAGCGCTATTTGAAGAAATTGCAGCTAAAAAGGGTATCGACATACTGGTGAATAATGCGGGTATTGCCCACGTCGGAAACCTCGAACACACCAGTGAAGAAGACCTCGATCGCCTTTATCAGGTAAACATCAAGGGCATCTTCAACTGTAGTAAAGCCGCCATCACCCAGATGAAAACCAAAGGGCAAGGCGTGATTCTCAACCTGGCCTCGATCGCCGCATCAGTGGGTATCTCAGACCGCTTTGCCTACTCGATGACCAAGGGGGCCGTGCGGGCCATGACCTATTCGATTGCCAAAGACTACGTACAGTATGGCATTCGTTGCAACTGCATTTCTCCGGCACGCATTCACACACCCTTTGTAGACGGATTCATCTCTAAAAACTACCCCGGTCAAGAAGCAGAAATGTTTGAAAAATTATCAAAAACCCAGCCTATTGGACGCATGGGAACCCCAGAAGAAGTGGCCGACTTTGCTACATTCTTATGCTCAGACAAAGCGCGATTTCTGACCGGTACCGACTACCCCATCGATGGCGGATTTTTAACCCTAAACTCTTAACGCATGAAATTGATTCGTTTTGGGCCCAAAGGGGCTGAAAAACCAGGTATTGAAACGGCTAATGGAACCCGTTACGATGTGTCAGCGTTTTGCAACGATTACGACCAAGATTTTTTTGCCTCAGATGGGCCGAGCAGGCTATCCGAATGGGTAGCCCGCCAGGACGAAGCCCTGGCGACGGTCGCCGAAGGCGAACGGCTTGGCCCTCCGATCGCCAACCCTTCAAAAATTATTTGTGTGGGGCTCAACTATGCCAAACACGCTAAAGAAAGCGGTATGCAGGCACCTGAAGAGCCGGTGCTCTTTTTCAAATCGACTACAGCGATTACAGGCCCTTATGATCCGATTCTGATTCCGCCAGGGTCTACCAAAACTGATTGGGAGGTCGAATTGGCGGTGGTAATCGGAAAGAAAGCATCCTATGTCGGCGAACGCGACGCTATGCAGCATGTAGCCGGTTACCTCTTGCATAATGATGTAAGCGAACGCGCCTACCAGTTAGAGCGTGGCGGGCAATGGGTGAAGGGCAAAAGTTGCGATACGTTTGCCCCTATTGGTCCGTATTTGGTAACCGCAGACGAGATAGCCGATCCGCATCACCTCGATTTGTGGCTCAAGGTCAACGGTGAGCTATTACAATCAAGTAATACCTCAGACCTTATCTTCAATATTCCGACGCTAGTGAGCTACATCAGTCAGTTCATGACTTTGCTTCCGGGAGATATCATCTCTACCGGAACTCCGGCCGGAGTAGGGCTAGGATTTGATCCGCCCCGCTACCTCAAAAAAGGAGATGTAGTAGAATTAGGCATCGACGGGCTCGGTACTGCTAAACAACCCGTAGAATAACGTTTCGCCTGTGATCATCGATAGCCACCAACATTTTTGGAACTACCAACCACAGCGCGATTCGTGGATCGACGATTCTATGGCGGTGATTCGCCGTGATTTCACCCCCGTCGATCTACTAAGTGAGCTTAACAAAAATGGGGTCAGTCACTGTGTAGCGGTCCAGGCCGATCCTTCAGAAACGGAATCCGAATTTTTGCTTGACTTGGCCGACACCCATGAATTCATTGCCGGAGTGGTCGGATGGGTCGATGTCTGCGCCCCAAACGTGGGCGAGCGGCTAGCGCACTTTGCACAGCGCCCCAAGTTCAAAGGAGTTCGGCATCTGATCCAATCAGAACCCGACCCAAACTTCATGCTTCGCCCCGATTTCAGACGCGGAATTGAAGCCCTCGCTCCGCTCGGGCTCACCTATGACCTACTCATCAAACCTCATCAATTTAAAGCAGCTATCGACCTGGTACACGCCTTTCCTGATCAACCCTTTGTGCTCGACCACCTAGGTAAGCCGGGGTACAAAGACAGGCTGGATCAAGACTGGGCACGGGCCGTGCATGAAATGGCAAGCCACCCTAATGTGTATGCCAAACTCTCAGGACTGGTCACCGAGTCTGATGGGTATCGTTTCACTCGTGCTCAATTTGATCCGGTCTTAGAAACAGCTCTTGAAGCCTTCGGTGCGCATCGTTTACTGTTCGGATCAGACTGGCCCGTATGTCTTCTAGCCGCACCCTATGAAGCCGTCCTTGAAATCATCGAGTACTTTATTTCTAAGCTAACCCCAAACGAACAGTCTGCCATCATGGCCACCAACGCCCAAACCTTTTACCGCCTATGAACCTACACCTACAAGAAAAGCGAATCATCGTAACCGGAGGGGCCAAAGGAATCGGCCGAGGCATCGTTCAGGTGCTGGCCGAAGAAGGAGCTTACGTGCTTATCATCGATAAGGACCAAGAGGCCACGCAGATAACCCTCGAAGAACTCAAGGCCTCGGGCTACCGGGCCGATGCGGCACATGCCGACCTGACCGATCCTGAGCAGTGTAAACAGGCCGTAAACGCGCTGCTTCAGAAGCACGGGCGAATCGATGGGCTCGTCAATAACGCCGGAATCAACGATGGGGCCAGCCTCGAATCGGCCACTCATGAAGCATTTATGCAATCGTTGCACAAAAATGTAGTGCATTACTTCACCATGGCGCAGGCCTGTTTGCCGCAATTAAAGGCCAACAAAGGAGCAATCGTCAATATCACCTCAAAGGTTTCACTTACCGGCCAAGGAGGCACCTCGGGTTATGCGGCCGCCAATGGCGGCCGCAATGCACTCACTCGTGAGTGGGCAGTCGATCTGTTGCCCTATGGAGTGCGCGTGAATGCGGTAGTGGTGGCCGAATGCATGACCCCACTTTATCAAAACTGGCTGCAAAGTTTTGAGCATCCCGAACAGAAATTGGCAGCCATTGAGAAGAAGATACCGCTCGAGCAGCGCATGACCACCGCCGAAGAACTCGGTCAGACCGTGGCCTTTTTGCTCTCAAGCAAATCAAGTCACACCACGGGTCAACTTATTCACGTTGATGGCGGGTATACCCATCTTGATCGGGCCCTCTCTTAAATAAGTATTACTATGAAATAAACACTATGAGCAAATCACCTCTTGTTTTGAAGCATACCCTGCTGCCATTCATTGCCATTACCTCGCTTTTTGCCTTGTGGGGTTTTGCCAATGATATCACTAACCCCATGGTTTCTGCCTTTAAAAAAGTGCTCGAGCTTAACAATACTCAGGCCTCTTGGGTGCAGGCAGCGTTTTATGGGGGATACTTCACGATGAGTCTTCCAGCCGCTTATGTGCTTCAGCGCTATTCGTTTAAGACGGGTATCATGGTGGGTCTTGGGCTTTATGCTACAGGGGCCTTGCTGTTTTATCCGGCTGCGGCCCTTCAGAATTACCTGTTCTTTTTAACGGCGCTCTATATACTCACTTTTGGCCTGGCTTTTTTAGAAACCACCGCCAACCCCCTGATCTTATCGCTAGGCCCTGCTGAAACCGCTACCCGGCGCTTGAACTTGGCACAATCGTTTAATCCGGTCGGAGCCCTCACCGGATTGTTTATCGCACAGACTTTCATATTGAAATCCTTACAATCTGACGATGTCGATGCCTCGGGTGCGAGTATCTACGAAACCCTTCCGATCGCCGCAAAGGAGGCCGTCAAAACGGCGGACCTCAACGCCATACGCAATCCTTATGTCGTCTTAGGGTTGGTGCTTATCGTGCTCATGGTAGTGATGGCAAAACTTAAAATTCCGGAGCAACCTTCGAAGCAGACTGCTAAAAATTCAGGTATGGGAGCTTCAATCAAGCGGCTACTCAAAAAAGAGCGCTGCTACGGTGGCTTCTTTGCTCAACTATTCTATGTAGGGGCGCAAATTATGTGCTGGACCTATATTTACCAGTATGCCGAAAGCTTGGGAATTGACAACGCCTCAGCAGTGAACTACGCCTATGCCGCACTGGTTCTGTTCATGTTAGGACGCTTCTTATTCACCTACCTTTTGAAATTTTTAAAGGCCGGAAGTCTGCTACTGGTGCTCGCCATACTCGCAGGTCTATTCACCCTTGGAGCCATTGGATTGCCCGGAATGCTTGGGTTGTACAGTTTAGTGCTGGTTTCGTTTTGCATGTCCATCATGTTTCCGACCATCTACGGATTGGCCTTAAGCGATTTGGGCGACGATGCTAAAACCGCCTCGGCCTTTTTAGTGATGGCCATTGTGGGCGGAGCCCTCATGCCTGTGCTTCAAGGCATGGTGCTTGATGTAGGCGGATCGGGCTACAGCGACATCAGCTGGTTAGGCCTATCCGAGGTACGTCTATCATTCGCCATACCCCTGATCAGTTTTCTGGTGGTAGGGCTTTACGCCTACCGCAGTTTAAAATCCGCTACATTTAATCTATGAAACGCTTTTGCCTAGCCCTTGACCTCAAAGACGATGCGCAAGCGATCGCTCAATACGAGGCCTATCACCAATCGGTGTGGCCTGAGATCATCGAGAGCATTAAAAGAAGCGGCATCGAAAACATGACCATTTATAGGGTCCAGAATCGCCTAATTATGCTTATCGAGGCTCATGATGACTTTTCATTTGAGCAAAAAGCAGCTCAAGACGCCAAAAACCCCAAGGTACAAGAGTGGGAAGCCCTCATGGACCGCTTTCAACAGCGCATCCCAGGCACCCCTGAAGGCGCTAAATGGGCACTTGCAGAACCGATCTTTAAACTCAATTAACCTGTTATGGTTTCTTTCTTCGACCCCAGCTATCCAAGTATTGACGACTTAAGAAGGCGTGCGCAGCAGCGCATCCCAAAATTTGCCTTTGAGTATTTAGACGGCGGATGCAACGAAGAAGTCAATCTGCGTAAAAACACCGAAGACCTAAAGCAGATCGAACTCGTCCCTCGCTACCTTCGAGATCACCAACCACCACGCCTAGAAACCACCCTTTTCGGTCATACCTATAGTGCTCCTTTTGGGGTTGCACCCATTGGCCTTCAGGGCCTTATTTGGCCTGGGGCACCAGAGCTACTAGCCAAGGCCGCAACGGCCCACAACCTGCCCTTTATTTTAAGTACGGTTTCAACGGCGAGTATAGAGCGCATTGCCCAAATCACTGAAGGTAAGGCGTGGTTTCAATTGTACAATCCGGCTGAAGACGCCTTGAGAGAAGACCTGCTAAGCCGCGCAGAGCAGGCAGGCATTGAGGTGCTGGTGCTACTGAGTGATGTGCCCAGTTTTGGGTACCGCCACAAAGACATACGCAACGGGCTTTCGATGCCTCCAAAAATGACGATTCGAAATATACTGCAGATACTGAATCATCCACAATGGGCCTTGAGCACTCTGGTTAAAGGCCAGCCCGAATTTGAAACCCTCAAGCCCTACATGCCCAAAAACCTGAGCTTAAGTCAGCTTGGCGCCTTTATGAACGATACTTTTTCGGGCAAACTCACTGAAGAAAAAATTGCCCCCATTCGTGACCGCTGGAAGGGCAAACTCGTGCTCAAAGGCGTAGCCAGCGGCGAAGACGCAGCTATTGCGGCTAAACTCGGCTTCGACGGACTCATCGTATCGAACCATGGTGGACGTCAAATCGACGCCGGAGAATCCTCGATTCGTTCACTAGATCGGGTGTTGAGTGCGGTCGACCCCAAGCAACTCACGGTAATGCTTGACAGCGGATTGAGATCAGGCCCTGACATCGCCCGCGCACTGGCGCGCGGCGCTTCGTTCACCTTTATGGGGCGCACCTTCATGTATGGCGTTGCTGCCCTTGGGGCAAAAGGCCCCGATCACACCATCGAACTGCTCAGAAGACAATTGCAGCAGGTGCTTGAGCAACTCTGCTGTGAGCGGCCTGGAGAACTGCATCAATTTTTAGCCAGATGAAATTAGCGGGTACACTCTTTTTTGCCCTTCTTTTTATAGGATGTAACCAAACAACCCCACCCAAGGAAATTCCTAAAGGTATGGTTTACATTAAGGGAGGCACCTACCAACAAGGAGCGGTTGAAAAAGATCGGATGGCTATGAGGCACGAGAAGCCTGCGCACAAGGTCAAGGTATCTACTTTTTTCATGGATATTCACGAGGTAACCAACGCTCAGTACAAAGCTTTCGTAGAGGCCACGGGCTATCTAACTGTGGCGGAGCGGCCGCTTGACTGGGAAGTACTTAAAAAGCAACTTCCTACAGGGACCCCAAAGCCTGCTGACTCATTACTTCAACCCGGTTCATTGGTATTTAAGAAAGCGCCTTCAGCACTTCCGAATTTGTATGATTTTTCTCAATGGTGGGAGTGGCGTATTGGTGCAAATTGGAGGCACCCTCAAGGCCCCGACAGTTCTATTGAAGGAAAAGACGATCACCCAGTGGTACACATTGCGTTTGAAGATGCTGTAGCCTATTGCAACTGGGCCAATCGACGGCTTCCCACGGAGGCAGAATGGGAATATGCCGCAAGGGGTGATCAAAAAAATGCACCCTTCTTTTGGGGAGATGGGTCTGAGAAATTAAATCAATTTGCCAATACCTGGGAGGGGCAGTTTCCGGTGACCAATTCAGCCATAGACGGTTTTGAGGGGTTGGCTCCGGTCATGCAGTATCCGTCTAATAGTAACGGACTTTATGACATGGCAGGTAATGTTTGGGAGATTACCAACGACTGGTACGATCCCACCTATTACCAAAAGTTAGCCCAGCAAGACGAAACGACTATCAATCCGCAAGGTCCTGATGCAACCTACAATCCCAATAATCCGTATGCACAAGAAAAAGTAATAAAGGGCGGATCTTTTTTGTGTAGCGCCTCATACTGCGCTAGTTACAGAATCAGCGCACGCATGGCCCAAGCACTCGACTCCGGAGCCGAGCATATTGGATTTCGAACCGTATTAGACGAATAGTGTAACTTCAAGCGTATGAAACGCTCTCTCCTCTTTCTCATTCTGCTATCAGGTTTTTTGTACGCCTGCCAAAACGATTCAAAAATTCAAAAGCGATCCGATCGACCGAATGTGGTGCTAATCCTCACCGACGATCAGGGCTATGCCGATGCGGGAGTGTTTGGAGCTACAGGCTTTGAAACCCCGTACCTCGACCAGCTCGCGAGTGAAGGGGCTTTGTTGACAAATTATTATGCGCCTCAAGCGGTGTGCTCCGCTTCGCGTGCCGGAATACTTACGGGTTGCTATCCGAATCGCATCGGCATTCACAATGCACTAATGCCCAATTCAGATAAAGGATTGCATCCTGATGAGACGACTATTGCCGATATGCTAAAGGAAAGAGGATACGCCACGGCTATTTTCGGTAAGTGGCACCTCGGAGATGCACCTGAGCTGTTACCCACGAATCATGGATTTGACGAATACTTTGGCATTCCCTATTCGAATGACATGTGGCCGTTGCATCCACAGCAGGGGCCTGTCTTTAATTTTGGACCGCTGCCCCTTTATGAAAACACACAAGTAATCGATACGCTCACCGATCAGTCGCAATTGACTACCCAACTAACAAACCGAGCGGTCGACTTTATAAACCGAAAAAAAGACGACCCCTTCTTCTTGTATGTGGCGCATCCGCAACCGCACGTCCCCCTATATGTTTCAGAAAAATTCAAAGGCAAGTCGGCCAACGGATTGTATGGTGACGTCATCATGGAACTCGACTGGTCGGTGGGTCAGATCCTACAAGCCTTGAAAGAAAGCGGACTTGAAGAAAACACCCTAGTCATCTTCACTTCTGACAATGGGCCTTGGCTAGCGTATGGCAATCATGCCGGAAACGCAGGTGACTTGCGCGAGGGCAAAGGCACCGCTTGGGAGGGCGGACAGCGAGAACCTTTTATTGTAAAGTACCCTACACGCATCCAAGGCGGATCTATCGTAGATGTCCCCGTAATGGGCATCGATCTATTACCTACCATTGCCAACTTGACAGGTGCAGACCTTCCGGAACGCACCATTGACGGAAAAGATGTAATGCCCCTTTTGACACAGGAAAGCACCGAAAGTCCTCATGAGGCGTATTTCTTTTACTACGATGTCAACCAATTACAGGGAGTGCGCTATGGGGATTACAAACTTTATTTTGAGCATACCTACCGCACTATGGCAGGGCAGCCGCAAGGCAAAGACGGATTGCCCGGAGACTATACCTATCTCACCTTGGATGAAGTCGAATTGTACCACCTCCCCACCGACCCAGGGGAGCGCACCAATATTGCAGAAAAGCATCCTGAGGTAGTTGCCCAAATTAAGGCCCTGGCTAATGAAATGCGCTTAAAATTGGGTGATGCCTTACGCGATCAAACGGGTAGTGAAGTGCGTGAACCAGCGTTCACCGAGCGAGACTGAGCCCACCTTAAAGCACCCTCGAATTGTTGATAACTTGCGATTTACAAATTTCACAAAACCTTTTCTGAATGTTACATTTACAACATTCTAAACGAAAATGAAATGAAAAAAATTGCTGTACTCGGGCTCGGAAAAGTCGGAACACTGGTTGCTACCTTACTTTCAGAGCGCTTTGATGTCACTGGATTTGATAAAGAACCACCTCATTACGATCACGAGCATCCGTTCGCGGTCCACTCACTCGATGTATCCAACGGTGCAGCCCTCGAAACGGCATTAGGCTCTTTCGATGCAGTCGTTTCTGCACTCCCCTATTTCTTAAATAAGCCCGTGGCTAAACTGGCACATGATAAAGGGATCCATTATTTCGATCTCACCGAAGATGTACCGACCACAGATTATATCCGTGAACTGGCTAAGACGGCGAAATCGGCCATGGTGCCTCAATGCGGATTGGCTCCAGGATTCATCGGTATCATGGGTTACGATCTGACCAAAAGCTTCACCAAGGTGCGCGATGTAGAATTGCGCGTCGGGGCGCTTCCGCGTTACCCCAACGGTTTATTGGCCTACTCCTTTACCTGGTCGTCGTACGGAGTGCTGAATGAGTACATCAACGATGCCGAGGTCATCCACAATGGCAAGCGTAAAATGGTTCCGTCACTCGAGGGTATTGAGTACATCTCGATTGAAGGACAAGAATTTGAGGCCTTTTCTACCTCAGGCGGATTAGGGACCTTATGCGAAACCCTTGAAGGAAAGGTAGATACACTAAACTATAAGACCATGCGCTACCCGGGCCACGGAAAACTCATGCGATTTTTGATGTACGAACTCATCATGAAAGAAGACATGGAAACCCTTGAGCGCATACTCACCAACGCTAAGCCTCCAGTAGAAGAAGACGTGGTTTATGTCTATGCTGTGGTCGAAGGGTGGAAGGGCGAAAAAATCGCCCGCGCCGAGTACTGGAAGGCCTTTTACCCCATCGAAATCGGTGGCCACTCATGGCGCGCCATTTCATGGACCACCGCTGCAGCCATTGCTGCGACGGTTGAACTGGTAGCCGACGGCAAATTGCCTCAAAAAGGATTCATCAAACAAGAAGATATCGACTACAAGACCTTCTTAGAAACGGCTTCAGGAAAGCTCTACAATTCGTAAATTCAGGGTATGCAATTAACACATCAATCCGCTATCGGCGAAATCCTTCAGGGCGTCTTTCAGGTCTACAGTCAGCGCGTTCCTGATGTGCAAAAAATCACGTCCGCCATGGTAAGTAACGGTATGGTCAGTGGTCAATCTGAAATCATCAACGATCACATTGCCTTTCGTACCCTTGGAGTCCCACATCTAGGCATCTCCTCGTTTGAGAAAATCTTTTTGGCGCACGGCTACGAGAAACGCGATTACTTCTTCTTCGAAGGCAAGAAACTCGATGCCCATTGGTATGCACCCCCGGTAGATGAATTACCACGGGTCTTTATTAGCGAACTACGTGTAAAAGACCTTTCGGATCAAGCGCAACAAATTATCGGCAAATACACAGGTACCCTCACCGCAGATCCGGTCGACCAATTAGACCTCAACGATGTGTCGGCGGTAACGGACTTTTTTCACCGTCCACTATGGGAACTTCCTACCCTTGAGGACTATCAGACCCTACTCGCCGAAAGCGAATATGCGGCTTGGGTGATTTACAATCGCTACTACCTCAACCATTACACTATCAGTGTACATCAGCTCGGTCAAGAGCACCGCACCCTAGAGCAATTCAACGACTTTTTAAAATCGATTGGCATTACCCTGAATAACTCCGGTGGAGAAATCAAGGTGAGCCCGGACGGCCTACTGCGTCAAAGCAGCTCCGTAGCCGAAAAGGTCGAAGCCGAATTTGCAGGGGGCAAAACCGCAACGATCGCCGGAAGCTATGTTGAATTCGCCGAACGTCTGCCCTTACCCGAATACGCCCAACTACCCTTTGATCAAATCAAGCGCCACATGCGTCGAGACGGATTCGAATCGGGAAATGCCGATAAAATCTTTGAAAGCACGTTTACCACGCAAACCGGGCGCACTTAATTTCTTTACCAAACACCTTTAAAATCTATTCATGTCGCATTCTGCACTACTCAACGCACTTCAACTCTCTGCTAACGAAAAAGGGGTCAGCACCGGCCAAGAATGGTTTGGCTCAGGCGCAAGCGTGCACAGCCACTCTCCCATTGACGGCGCACTGCTCGCCGAGGTGAGCACCACCTCAGTAGAAGATTACGAGCGCGTGCTTGCTGCCGCCGAGGCCGCCTTTGCGCATTGGCGCAAAGTGCCTGCGCCCAAACGCGGAGAAATCGTCCGTCAGTATGGCGACAAACTGCGCGATCATAAAGAGCATCTCGGGCAACTCGTCTCATTAGAGATGGGCAAGTCGCTTCAAGAAGGTTTAGGTGAGGTGCAAGAAATGATCGATATCTGTGATTTCGCGGTGGGCCTATCGCGTCAACTGCACGGGCTTACCATGCACTCTGAACGCCCTGAGCACCGCATGTACGAGCAATACCATCCACTCGGCATTGTGGGGATCATTTCGGCCTTTAATTTTCCGGTGGCCGTGTGGAGCTGGAACACCGCCCTTGCCCTTGTTTGCGGGGATGTTTGTGTATGGAAGCCTAGCGAAAAAGTGCCGCTTTGTAGCCTCGCCTGTCAAAAACTATTGGCCGAGGTCTTGGCTGAGAATAAGCTTCCTGAAGGAATTTCATCCGTGATCAACGGAGACGCTGAAGTAGGCAAATGGATGGCTGAAGATCAGCGAGTAGCACTTGTCTCTGCCACCGGATCGACCCGCATGGGCAAACAAGTCGCAGCAACCGTGGCCGCTCGTTTAGGTAAATCACTACTCGAATTAGGTGGCAATAATGCCGTAATCGTGACCCCGAGTGCCAACCTCGACATCGCTCTGCGCGCAGCTGTATTCGGAGCTATTGGAACCTGCGGTCAGCGCTGTACCTCAACACGAAGACTGATCGTTCATGAATCGATGATCGATACGGTCCGCGAACGCCTAGTAGCTGCCTACAAGCAGGTGCGTATTGGAGATCCGCTCGATGCAAACAATCACGTAGGACCGCTTATCGACAACGACGCAGTGGCTCAGTACGAGGCCGCGCTTGACGCGGCGGCCGCTCAAGGAGGTCAAACCATCGTTGAAGGCGGACGCCTCAGCGGCAAAGGCTTCGAAAGCGGTTGTTATGTCAAACCCGCCATCATAGAAATTGACCATGCGGCAGACATCGTTCAAAACGAAACCTTCGCTCCGATTTTGTATTTAATCACCTACAGCGGAGACATCGAGAACGCCATCGACATCCAAAATGAGGTGCGTCAAGGACTCTCATCCGCCATCGTGTCAAATAACTTACAAGAAACCGAGACCTTCTTATCGCATTGGGGTAGCGACTGCGGTATTGCCAATGTAAACATCGGTACCTCAGGAGCTGAAATTGGAGGCGCCTTCGGTGGCGAAAAAGAAACAGGGGGCGGACGTGAAAGCGGATCCGACGCCTGGAAGGTCTACATGCGTCGCCAAACCAACACCATCAACTATTCGAGTGATCTACCACTCGCGCAGGGGATTAAATTTGATTTCTGACCAAGTCGTATAATACCAATGATGAGTAAATCAAAAACGGAGCTCCTGATTCTGTCAATCATTCTGCTCCCTGCCCTTTATCTGGCGTTTGTTTGGAATGCGCTCCCCGAAGAAGTACCCATGCATTTCAATGCCAAGGGAGAGGCTGATCGATACGGCAGTAAAGACGAGCTCATTGGTGTACTCTTTCTGCTCAACCTTCCGCTCTATTTTATAATGCGGTATGCGCCCCAACTCGATCCGAAGAAAAAAATCAACCAAAAACAGTTGTTTGGTCTACGACTCGTGCTTCACTTATTTATCAGTGCGATAGCGCTGTTCATTATTTACTCGACCCAGCAAGGCGCTCTCGCAAACCCTTTCGGTATTGTAAGCCTAGTTGGGCTACTCTTTGCAGCACTCGGATTCTTTTTTAGATCCATCAAACCCAACTACTTCATCGGAATCAAGACCCCCTGGACGCTTGAAAGCGAAGAGGTCTGGAATAAGACCCACCAAGTGAGCGGACCCGTCTGGATCGCCGGAGGAATCTTCATGGCCCTCAGCCCCCTTTTCGCAAAATCGGCGTCGGTGTACATCGTCCTTGGGGTAACTTTTGGCCTAGCTATTTTTTCTGTGGTTTACTCCTATGTCGCTTACAAGAATTTAAGAAGCTAACTTTTCAAGAAAACTACCTCAACCGAATCTCCACAATGCGGTCGATCTCATGGGCCGGTGCCTTGGCTAAATCAATCACCAGTCCAAATCGGTCGTTCTTAAAAGGGAGCGCCGCACCCCCTTCGAGAGCGGTGATGGATCCGATCTTTCCGTTGAAATCGGCAAAGTGAATTTTTTCAAGCTGAGGGTTGAGTACATGCAGATAGAGCAGGTTGCCCTTGCGTGTAATGGCAAAATCATCTGTGGGTTTAAGTGGACCTTTTTGGGTACCATAAATGGTTGATCCGAACTGTTTCATCCAGGCGCCCATTGCGGCGAGCGAAGCTTGATGCTCCTCTTGAATGGCTCCATTGGGCATAGGGCCTACATTGAGCAGCAGGTTACTCCCGTATCCGGCGGCCTTGATTAAGTAGTGTAGCAATTCAGTGTCTGACTTGTGGTTCTCATCTTGCAGGTTGAAACCCCAGGATCCGTTGATGGTTTCGCAGACTTCAAGCGGCAGGTTTACCGCTATTTGATCCTCAGCAGTGGCCCATCCGGTGGTGTTCTGGCCCGGAAGGTCTTTTTCGAACATCTGAAAGTCTTCACCAGGAATCACTCCTAAATGGTGATTGTTACCCACCAATGCAGCAGGCTGTAACTCGTGAATGAGTCCGTACAATTCGTCGTATTGCCAATCGACCTTGAGCTGAGAAAATTCTTTGCCGTCCCAACCCATTTGGTCCCAGTGGCCGTCAAACCAGATGCCTCCTATGGGCCCATAATTGGTGAGGAGTTCGGTGAGCTGAGCCTTCATGAAGGTGATGTAATCGTTCCAGTCACCAGGCTCGCGTCCGGCAATTCCTGTTCCAGTGCGGCCGCGCGGATAATAATCGTCACGGTTCCAGTCGAGCAGTGAATAGTAAAAGAACAGTTTAATGTCTGCTTCACGACACGCTTCGGCCAATTCGGCCAGCACATCGCGCTTAAAGGGGGTGGCATCTACGATGTCGTAGTCGGTCACATTTGAGTTGAACATCGAAAAACTATCGTGATGGCGCGAGGTAATGGTGATGTACTTCATCCCTGCATCCTTAGCCATCTGCACCCAAGCGCGCGCATCAAAAGCAGTCGGATTGAAAAGTTTGGGCAGCTTCTCGTAATTTTTTTTAGAGATATTCTGATTGTTCATTACCCATTCACCGTCTCCGAGTACGCTATAGACTCCCCAGTGAATGAATAATCCAAATCGAGCCTCTTCAAACCAGGACCGGGCTTTCAAGTTTTCAGCGGAGGGCTCATAGCCCACGATACCTGTACTTCCGCTACGATTTTCTAGCGTGTCATGATGTTCTTGGGCCACCACCAGTGATGCACCCGTTATCAAAAAATAGAGAAGGATTGCTTTTTTCATGTTTAAAACTTACAAAATTCTAGCTCAGGTTGGCGCCCAACACGAAATGAACCTATCTTTCTAGTCATGAAAAAATTTGGTCTCTTACTCGTCCTTACACTCATTACCTTCGGATGTTCTCCAGACATGCAACTGCTCGAGGACCTCGCCGCTCCGAAAAATGAAACGCTTGAAAGCAACCTTCCTATCGCAAGGGTACAAACCGTGAATAACCAAACTATTCCGGATGAACCCAAAATCGATGCAGCGCTACAGTTGACCCTTAAAGGGCAATCGCTGTATGAAGGCCCAATTGGTATTGAAATCAGAGGGCAGTCTTCGCAGATGTTTCCTAAAAAACAATACGGTTTTGAAACCCGAGATGCAGAGAACGAAGACTTGAATGTCACACTGCTTGATTTTCCTGAAGAAAACGATTGGATTTTTCATGCGCCTTACAGCGACAAAACACTGATGCGCAATGCGTTGATTTACGATTTATCTAGGGCTATTGGTCGCTATACCACACGAGTTCAATACATAGACTTTTATCTCAACGGTCGCTACGACGGCTTGTACTTGCTCATGGAAAAGCTCAAGCGCGACAGCAATCGTATCGACATCAACAACTTAAAGCCCGAAGAGAATGATGGAGAGGACCTTACTGGCGGATACATCCTCAAAATTGACAAAGAAGATGCCTATACCGATCAAAACATGTTCGAATCGCAATTCGATCCGCCACTGGCGACAGGAGATCAAAAAATCCGCTTTCTCTATGAGGAACCTGATGAAGAAGATATCACTTCTACCCAGCGCGAATACATAAGCAACTATGTGCATGCCTTCGAGGCCGCCTTGGCGGGCGAAAACTTTACGGACCCCGAAACAGGTTACAGGGCCTATATCGATGTAGACAGTTTTATCGACTTCTTTTTGCTGACCGAACTCGCACAAAATGTAGACGGATACCGCTTAAGTACGTGGCTAGTGAAAGACAAAAATGAAAAATTAGCCATGGGACCCATCTGGGATTTCAACCTGGCTTTCGGAAACGCCAATTATTGCGCAGGGAATGCAACAGATGTGTGGACCTACCAATTCAACCAGCGCTGTTCGGGAGATTTTTGGCTCGTCCCCTTTTGGTGGAGCCGCCTTCTAGAAGACCCAGCCTTTAAAACCCAAGTAAAAATGCGTTGGGAGGATCTTCGCAACAGTGCATTTGCTCAAGAAGCCATATTCGGCCGTATAGATACCTATACCGCACTGCTTAACGAAACCAATAATATCAGTAACAACTTTGTCCGCTGGCCCGTTTTAGGTGCTTACGTCTGGCCGAATGATTTTATCGGCGCTACTCATCAGCAAGAAATCGATCACCTTAAAGAATGGATTTCTAATCGCTTAAACTGGCTCAATATACAAATAGGTGCTTTCTAACATCGGTTTTGTAAAATTATTGACTGCTCTTTTGACAAAAATCTTAAACAAAAGGTGCTAAAAACGCAGCGGTCTTTTGACCGGATTAATTAATCCTTATATTCAGGAAAATTTTTTTGAACACATGCAAATAATTGAGTCTTCTAAACAGTAC
>Ga0255760_10002414_pt1 | contig 17282 bp, 19 predicted proteins | sample 071ome_25_FD_179960 | JGI IMG/M metagenome (GOLD analysis project Ga0255760, IMG submission 179960) | Coastal salt marsh microbial communities from the Groves Creek Marsh, Skidaway Island, Georgia - 071410BT metaG (version 2) | ecosystem: Environmental > Aquatic > Marine > Intertidal zone >... | reverse complement strand
GCGGTGTGGTGCCGGCCGTACCGGCTGTACACGTACTGGATGACCTCTTCACGACGACCGGATTCGATATCGAGGTCGATATCGGGTGGGCCGTCGCGATGCGGTGAGAGAAATCGCTCGAAGAGCAGCCCCAGTGAGACCGCATCGGCAGCGGTGATACCCAGCGCGTAACACACCGCAGAGTTCGCCGCGCTCCCCCGGCCCTGGCAGTAGATGTCGTGACGGCGGCAGAACTCGACGATGTCGTGCACCACCAGGAAATATCCAGCGAAGCCCAGCTCGGCGATGAGGTCGAGTTCCCGGTCGATCGTGGCCCATGCCTGCGCTCGGCGGCTGAGGTCTTCACCGGCATGCGGCCGCTCGCCGTACCGGCGGCGAGCCCCCTCTGCGGTCACTTGACGCAGATGGGTCATCTCGTCCACACCACCCGGACATGGGAACGGCGGCAATGAAGGGGCGACGAGCGACAGGTCGAATGCAGCCGCCAGCGCAACCTCAACAGCCAGGTCAACCGTTCCGGGATATCGCGCGGCACGACGGGCTTGCTCGGCTCCCGAGCGCAGATGCGCCGCACCGGATGCGGGAATCCACGGATCGTCATCGGCCAGGCTGCGCCGCCGTCCAAGTGCCGCGGCCACAGCAGCAAGGTCGGCCTCAGCTGGCGTGGCATGTGTGACAGCGTTCGTCATCACGCACTCCACCCCCGACCGACGTGCCACCTCCACAAGGGCGTCGTTGCGGTGATGATCATCGGGCTCGCCGTGATCCCAGAGTTCGACCAGTACCCGGTCACGACCGAAATGCTCGACCAACGCACCCACCTCAGCCACGGCCGCACTTGGGCCATTGCGCATCAGCGCCATCGGCACCACCCCAGCGCTATCGCCGGTGAGCACCCATCCGCGGTGAGCAACCTGGTCAGCAATCGTGGACAGGTCGTGTCGTGGTGCGCCTTTTGCCCCTGCGAGTTGTCCGTACGACACCGCACGGGCCAACCCCCGGTACCCCTCGTGCCCCTCGGCGATCACCACCACTCGACCGGGTTGCGTCCCGGTCGGGGCAACCCCAGTGAACTCCACTCCCAACACGGTTGGCAGGCCATGTGCACGAGCAGCCTCGGCGAATCGGACCACGCCGTAGAGACCATCGCGGTCGGTGAGAGCAAGGGCGTCGAGGCCCAGTCGCGCGGCCTCAGCGGCTAGTGCCTCTGGGTGCGATGCCCCTTCGAGAAATGAGAAGTTGGAACGGCAATGCAGTTCCGCATACGGCACCCCCGAGCCGCCGGCAGTGGGCACTGATGTCGTCGTATAGGGCTGCCGACGACGACTCCACGCCGGTGCGTCACCTCCGGCATTCCACGCCGGCGACCCCGGGGCACGGCCATTGGAACCCACCCGGGATGTGCCCGACAGGGTCGACTCGAGCTCGTGCCAGCTCCAGGGGGGATTGGTGAACCCCATACCCGCCAGTATCGAACATATGTTCGATACTGGTCAAGGCGCTGTTCACCGATCGAAACGGGTGGCGAGGTGCCCAAGAAGAGCGGCCAGACGTGGATCACCTGCGCATTCGATCGCTGACGGCCAGTCGAACCAGTGCACCTGCTGACTCTCGCCCTCGGGCGGGGAGGGATCGGCGTCGTCGCCCGACATCAGATACCGCAGATCGAGATGGGTATGGCCGCGGCCACCGGGATGCACATCGACATGGACCAACTCGACCCTGCCCTCGTGCAGGTCGAGGTCGAGGCCCGTTTCCTCGATCGCTTCACGGCGGGCGGCCACCCATGGCGTCTCACCGGGATCGATATGCCCGCCGGGCTGCAGCCACATATCGAGGCGGCGATGGTGCAACAGCACCGTGCCACGGCTCCCCACGACAATGGCCGACCCGGTGATGTGCACCGGATCGGTGGCCTGATCAAACGGGTCGGCGCCACGCGCGATCACATCAGCCACATGCTGCGTGAAGGCCACAATTGAGGCGGCCTCGACATCGTCAAGCGGTTGATGTGCCGCCAGAGCAGCAAGGACATCGTCGAGCAATGAGCTCATCGCCGCACCGTACCGGACCGGGATGCAGGCGGCCCGGGGACACCGTGGCCCGTCATGCATAACTCCCCACAATCGACCATCGCCGACGCTCAACCGCGAGTAGATGTGCCGTGCCGTCGTCGAACACCACTTGCAGTCGTGCCAGCCGGCGGCGACGCGGCTCCCACCAGCGTTCGGTCACCGGCCATGGCCCAGCCCACCACACCACCACATGTTCACTTCCAGCCAACCGGACCGTGGCCGGAGTGATGTTGAGATCGCCGCGGCCTCCGACGATCACCGGCGTACCGTCGACTCCGCAGACCTCGACCGCAACCGGATGCACCGGCACCGAATTCGGGGCGGGGCGCACCACCGCACCGGGCCAGAGGCCGCCGCCGGGGGTGACCCGTGCACGATCCAGATCGGGGTCGGCGTGCATGGCCGCAGCAGCGGGCACCCAGGCGAACCTCTGCCCGGTGAGTCGGCCACCGCACCACTCGGGCACGGTGACCCTGTCGGGCCCCACCAGGGCACCGAGGCGAGCAACTGCGCGCTGTGCTGCATCGTCGGTGGTGCCGCGCCCTCCCCATAGCCGCTGTGACGCACCCACATCATCGGCGGTGTCGGTGATGATCACCGACACCGTGGTGATCGCGGCTGTGATGGCACCGGGCCGACGTATCCATGCGTCGAGTTGCCAGCGCACTCGGTCGACGAGTGCTGTGGATGTGAGGCCCTCATTGCGGAACCATCCACGGCGATTGCTCTCGGCATGTTCGGTGCCGAATTCGATGAGCGCACCCGTGCAGATGCGACCGTGCATGGCCGGCGATGCCAGTAATTCGATCACTGCTTCACGGGCCGCGAAGATCACCGGGGTCGTATCGGCCAGTGGTGGCTCGAAGGACCTGTGAACGGCAGGAGCGTCAGCAGGTACGTGAATCACCGGGCGGCGCGGGTCGTCACCAACCGACAGCCGATACAGGCGCGCACCGGCATGGCCGAAACGATCTGACATGGCGGCTACGCCAAGAGCGCTCACGTCGCCGAGGGCACGCACCCCCACGCGTGAGAGCACGTCGGCAGTATCGGCATCGATATCTCCAGTGGCCACCAACTCGGTGAGTTGCACCCCGTCGCGCCAACGTGTGTCGCCGGGTGGTTCAACCACCGGATGGCCGGCGCGGTGCGACCTCAACGCTGCAACCGCCGAGGTAGCCATGGATGTACCCACTCCGACAGCTGGGGGTGACACGCCTGCGGAGACCACTCCCGGGAGCACCTGCTCCACAAGCCGGGTGATCACCCCGCCTTCGCCACCGAAGTACCGAGCCGGGCCCTTCACATCGAGCACGACATGGCCTGCATCGATCACGTCGACCCCGGGCACCAGATCGCATAGGGCGTCGATCACGGCGGCGAAGCAACGATGCTCTGTATCGATGTCGCGTGACGGGGTGAGCGCACTGGGGCAGCGGGCGGTGGCCACGCGTCGTCGTTGGCCGGTGACAACCCCGGCGGCACGTGCTGGCGCGGTGGCGGCGATGACTCGATCGCGATGGAACACGATCGCGGGGTCGTTACCTGCGAGGCACTCCGCCGCCCAGTCGGGAAACCATACGGTGAGCAGCCGACACGATGGCGGCGTCATGGGAGGCGTCATGGCCGGGCATCCGGCACCGAGACACCGGCAGTGCTCTCGTCGGGCAGGGATATCTCGACGTGCCGCCCGCCGTGCAGTCGCCGGCCACTGGCCGACACCATGACACGCCGAGACGTCAGACGTCCCCAGCCTTCACCAATGCCGTCGACACCGACGACAGATGTGGACATGACGGCATCTGCAGCGGCGCCGCGGGTCACACGGCGGCCGAGTTGATGAGGCCGCACCACGACCACCATCGCGCCGCGATCGACCAGACGACGACGTAGGCGACGCTCCGCCGCGCCCGTCAGCGACCCGGGGTCGACGAGGAGCACCACACCGAAGCCCTCGAGACCGGCGATGACGAGATCGACGACATGCACCGACCCAGCAGCATCGGTGGTGACGCGCACCACCCGTTCAAGGGGCACCCCGGCCTCGGACAATGCCTCAGGTTCAACGGTGCACGCATGGGCCGTGGCGACATCGACGATGAGCATCCAGGTGCCTGCAGCCACGCTCGGGGCGACCACGGCAGCAGCGAGCGACCATGCCGCAGGACCCTCACAGGCCAGTACCGACCCCGCCACCGGGCCACCGTGGGGGAACAATGCACCCACCGACGACGGCACACGGACAACTTCGGGAGCCACCAGATCGCCGGCTCGGCCGACTCCGGCGGTGCCCGTCAGTGCTGTGAGAACTGCATCTGAACCCATCACCGCGAATACTATCGAACGGGTGTTCGATCCGAATTTGGGTCGGAGCGCAGGCAACCCCGGCGATGGCAAGAGCGCAACTTCCACGCCAGACTGGGCCGATGGCCGATACGACGACCCCCCGCATCCTCGCCCTCATGGGATCGGGTGAGACCGCGCCGACCATGGTGACCACTCACCGTCGCCTGGCCGGCCGGTTAGTCGACGGGCCGGCTGCGGTACGGGCCGGAGTCCGCGCAGTGGTGCTCGACACCCCGTACGGCTTCCAGGAAAATGCCCCCGAACTCGCCGAACGTGCCGTCGCCTATTTCTCCGAATCCATCGACGTCGATCTTGCAGTGGCCGGACTGACCCGGATGCGCGACGCCGATCCGCTCGTCATCGAGCAGGGACTCGCTGCCATCCGATCCAGCGATTACGTCTTCGCCGGACCTGGCTCACCGACCTACGCCGTCGACCAGTGGCGCGGCACCGTGGTGCCCGAACTCCTCACGACCAAACTCGACACCGGCGGCATCGTCGTGTTCGCCTCCGCAGCAGCGCTCACCATGGGTAGCCACACGGTGCCGGTCTACGAGATCTACAAGTGCGGTATGGAACCTCATTGGGTCGATGGGCTCGGCATTCTCGGCCATATCGGTATCAACGCAGTGGTGATTCCCCATTTCGACAATGCCGAGGGCGGGCATCACGACACGCGCTTTTGCTATCTCGGCGAGCGGCGGCTCGTGCAGATGGAAGCCCTCTTGCCCACCGATACCTGGGTGCTGGGGGTGGACGAACACACCGGCCTGGTGATCGACCTCGATGCCGGCCGGGCCGATGTGGTTGGCAACGGGACCGTCACCGTTCGGGTCGATGGCGCCTCACAGGTACACCCGAGCGGGAGCACCATTGCACTGGAACATCTGGTCGATCCGAGCGCCACTGCAACCACCACAGCGGCATCCACACCCACCACAGCCACCACCACAGCCCAGCCCGCCTCCACACCACCGGCTGCTACATCGCTCAGCACCGATATCGCCGAGGCCGCCGCCGAATTCGATGCCGCGATCGAGGCCAGTGACGCGGACGGAGCCGTCCGGGCTGTGCTGCGCGCCGAAGCAGCTATCCATGCGTGGTCTGCCGACACCCTCCAGGGTGACGATGCCGACCGTGCGCGCAGCACCCTGCGCGCCATGATCACCCGCCTGGGCACGGCTGCCCGCGACGGACTGGTCGACCCGCGCACCATCCGTGGCCCGCTGATCGACATCCTGCTCGACATCCGCGCAGGAGCGCGCGCCGACAAGCAATACGAGTTGTCCGACCTCGTGCGCGATCGTCTCGCCGCCGCTGGCATCACCGTGAACGACACCGCCGAGGGTGCGGTGTGGGAGATCGCCGACTGAGCGGACGCCTCTCAGGCCGTACGGCTACCGGCTGCCACCACGACGAGTTCGTCGACGAGCGAATTGACGTCGGCCACCCAGCGCACATCACCGATTGAGGCCGCCACCTCAGCCGAGTCGACCGCACGCCCGCCAACCAGCAGTGGCTGCCCGTTGAGCGCCGGGCCGAGTTGAGCGCAGAGTTCGCGTGCGACAGGCAGATTGTCGACATTGGTCACCGACACCACCACCGCAACCGGGTCAACCTCGGTGACCGCAGCGAGGAACGATGCTGCTGGAGTATCTGCGCCGAGGTCCGACACATCCCACCCTGCCGCGCGCAGCAGGTCGGCCAGCATCGAGACGACGAGCGAATGGGTTTCGCCGCGTGGCGCACCCACGACGACGGTGCCTCGCGAACGACCTCGGCGCACGAATTGTGGCCCCAGACGGCCGATCAACCGCTGCACAATGCCGGTCGCACGATGTTCAACAGAAATATCGAGTTCACCCGCTGCCCATCGCTCACCGATCGTGACCAGAGCCGGGGAGACGACCTCGGTGTAAATCTTCTGAGGGGTGGCACCGGCAGCCATCGCGCCCTCCACAACACCCCAGGCACCATTCGCGTCACCAACCACCAATCGGGCATACATCCGATCGGCCCAGGGGGCCTCCACCGCACGGCCGGCACCTCGACGCGCAGCCGGGGTGCTGCCCGACCTGAACGCATCGAGATCGGTGCGTTCGACCTGCCAGATTCCATCGCGCTTCGTTGCCGTCAACTGGCCATGGCGCACATAGCGATAGGCCGTCATGTAGTGCACGCCGAGTTCATCGGCGGCCTGTTGCAAAGTGACGGACTCGGACGGCACGTCGCGATGGTAGGCGTGCGATCTCCCACACGCATGACCGTGCCGAATGGTGGGTTGACTCAGCCGGCCTTGGCTGCCCAACGCTCGCGCGCGGCCTTGGAGCGCTCGAGCAGATGCACCGGCACCAGCGCCGCTGCCGCCGACCACGGGTCGCCATCGGATGCATCACCGGTAGCCGCAGGAGCAGCTGCTTCGGGTTCGAGATCTTCGAAGGTCGGCGGTTCCACACCGGGCAACCAATAGCGGTACATCTCCGCAATCACCTCATCGAGACCCGCGCCATCGGCACCCTTGGACACATCGATGGTGACGATGTTCGCGTAGATGTGCACCGAATCGACTTGGCCCGTGCCGAGCAGGCGACGCGCCAACACCGCGCTCGGGCGGTCACCGTCGGCATCGTCAACCGAGACGAAACGTTCGTGGCCCTGACCCGACAGGGTGCGGTTCAGTTCAAACCTGACGATGCCCGGTGCTGCACCGGGCCTGCGAGCAACGCCGACCAACTGACCCATATGGCGCTGAATCTAGCGCAGTGCCGCATCTCTCCACCGGGTCGTCACCGCGGCCACCGGCGCCGGCAGGACCGAAGAACGTCGTCGTATGACCACGCGCGGATAGCGTCGCGGCCGTGAGAGGGTGCATACCGAGGGGGACTCACTGATGCGTCCCGCTGTGGCGACGAACCCCGCACGTTCAGTGCTGGTGGCGTTCACGTCACTCATCTCTATTGGCACAGCATTGCTCTGGCTCCCATTCGCCGTCGACGGCGATCATCCCGGCTTCATTGATGCGCTCTTCACATCGGCATCGGCATCCACGGTGACCGGTTTGGCCACGGTCGACATCTCAGGGTTCTCGCTGTTCGGCGAGTTGGTGATCCTCTGCCTCATCCAGGTGGGAGGTTTCGGCGTGATGGCACTCGGGGCCATCACCGCCTTTGCCGCCTCACATCGCATGGATCTCGGGGCACGGCTCCGGGCGGCAACCGAGTTCGGTGTGGCGCCCGGCGACGTCAGAAACCTCCTGCTGCGGATCTTCCAGATGACGGTGATCGTCGAGGGAGGTGTAGCCGCGATGCTGTTCGCGCGCTTCCTCTTCGATTCGCAACCACTGGTTCGCTCGTTCTACTCGGCGGTGTTTCACGGCATCTCGGCATTCAACAATGCCGGCATCTCGCTGTATTCGGATTCGCTCGAACGCTATGTCGCCGACCCGGTGGTGATGCTGGTGGTGTCGGCTGCCTTCATCATCGGAGGCCTTGGCTTCCCGGTGTATCTGGCCATTGCGCGACAGGTGCTTCCTCGCGAGAACGGCGATCGTGGACCGCGTGTGCTCCGTCGCCCGCGGTGGTCTGCATGGTCGCTGCATGCCCGGATCACAATCGTGACCACTGCGGTGCTGTTGGTGGTCGGACCGGTGGTATTCGCCCTTTTCGAATGGACCAACCCCGACACTCTCGGTGGCCGTGACATCGGCGAACGACTGCTGGCCTCGTGGTTTCAGGGCACCAGCCCACGCACCGCCGGTTTCTCCACGCTCGATATCAGCGCGTTGAATGAACCCACGATGCTGTTCGTATCGACGTTGATGTTCATCGGAGCCGGACCTGCATCAACCAGTGGCGGCATCAAGGTCACGACCTTTGCTGTGCTCGGTTTTGTCATTTGGTCGGAGGTGCGCGGGCGCACCGATGTGAACGTGTTCCAACGGCGCCTTCCCCGCCGAGTGATCCGCACCGCGATCACCGTTGCCCTGTTGTCGGTGGGCTTGGTCATCGGCACCGCGTTGATGTTGATCGCCATGACCGACCTCACACTCTCACCCGCATTATTCGAGGCCACATCGGCCTTCGGCACGGTGGGTTTGTCCACCGGTATCACCGCCGACCTACCAGCACTCGCGCACATCTTGCTGGTGTTGGTCATGCTCGCGGGCCGCATCGGCCCGATGACCTTCGTGGCGGCACTCGCCATGCGTAACCGCGACCTGCCCTACTCTTATCCCGAGGAGCGACCGATCATTGGCTGAACGCATCATCCACAACAAGACCTTCTTCTCGAAAGGGTCTCCATTTGAACACCACGGCGAGATCGTCGTGGTCGGCCTCGGCCGATTCGGCACCGCACTTGCCGACGAACTCACCCGCCATGGCCACAAAGTGTTGGCCATCGACAACGACAAAGACCTCGTCGAGCAGAAGCGGGATGCGTATTACCAGGTGGTGCGCGCAGATACCACCCAAAAAGACGCCCTTGAACAGTTGGGTGTCGGTGATGCCATGACTGCCGCGGTCTGCATTGGCAACCACATCGAGGCCAGCGTGCTGACCACGCTGAACCTCGTCGGTCTCGGCATCAGAAACATCTGGGCCAAGGCAATCACCGACCAACACGGTGAGATCCTCAAAGCGGTCGGCGCCCATCACGTGGTGTTCCCCGAGGGACAGATGGGTGTTCGCGTGGCGCACCTGGTCACCGGAAAGCTCGAGGACTACATGACGCTGCACGTTCCCGAGCTCTCCGACACCGACCAGACCGACGATGACGAGTTCGTGATCAGCCAGATGCTGGTTCCGGCACGGTTTGCCGGCAGCGAACTCGGCAAGGCCGGTATCCGTGCCGAGCACCGCGTGACCGTCGTGTGCGTGCGCCCCAAAGGTGGCCGGTTCACCTACGCCGAGCCCGGCACCATCCTCGGCCCAGAAGACCACATCGTGGTAGCGGGGCATCCAGCCGACGTCGAGCGTTTCGCCGGGGTGCGCTGACACCTGCGCTCACGATGGTGGGGAGATTGTGGGCGCACACATCACCATCATTCGAGAGCACGGTGATGCGCGCAACCTGTAGGTCGGTACCGTGATGGCATGGCATCGAACAGCCCACGCTCCGTCTCCGCCACACGCATCGTGGCGGCGTCCCCGTCTGACATCTTTGCCCTGCTGAGTGATCCGAGCCGTCACGGCGATATCGACGGCTCCGGCATGGTGCAGCGCGCTCGTGGAGGTGCCAGCACGCTGACTCTTGGCACCAAGTTCGGTATGCACATGAAGCTCGGCCCGCTTCCCTACCGGATCAATAACACCGTGGTGGAATTCGAACAGGATCGCCTCATCGCCTGGGCCCATGTCGGTGGTCACCGCTGGCGTTATGAACTCGAACCCGTCGATGGTGGCACCCAGGTGACCGAGACCTTCGACTGGTCCACCGCGAAGTTCCCGCCGTTCATCGAGCGTGCCGGCTACCCGAAGAAGAACCTTGCCGCAATCGAGCGCACCCTCGACCGACTGGTGGAGTTGTACCCCGCAACATGAGCGCTGACGCCGTTCATTTCTACTGGCGGCCTGGCTGCCCGTTTTGCTCGATGCTGCGGCGGGGCCTCGATCGGCGTGGCATCACCACTGTCGATCACGACATCTGGCAAGACCCGACCGCTGCAGCGGTGGTGCGCTCATTCGCCGGCGGTAACGAGACCGTTCCCACTGTGGTCGTTGGCGACACCGGCTTGGTGAACCCGTCGGCGCGCGAGGTGGCCGAACTCATCGAGCGCACCGCACCCCACCTTTTGCCGAAGTAGGTCAGTTGCCGGTGACCCGGCAGTCCGCACAGCGCCCAAGAATGTCGACATTGTGATGATCGACGTCGAAACCTGCGGCAGCGGCGGCCGCATCGAAGGCACGGTCCATCAGCGATTCGACCTCTGCCGGCAGTTCGACATCGACCACCGCGCCGCAGAGATCACAGACCAGGTGGTGATGGTGTCCGGTGAGTTCCTCCGCGAGCTCCCAGCGCGCATGATCACCTCCATGGACCAGACGTCGCACCACACCGACCTCGGCGAGGACGGTCAGATTGCGGTAGGCCGAACTCTGCGCGAGCCCATCGCCAGCGACGAGCAACTCGGGCAGGGTCGACGGACCCGCATCGGCGAGTAGTTCGATCAGACGACGACGGTTACCGGTGTACAGCTGGCCAACCTCGTCCAGCCGGGCAGCCACGAGACGGTGAAGGCCACCGCGATCATCATCGCTCACGGCTGATGACCCTATGTCATTGCCGACCCAGGGGGCTCAGAACCACCATCAGCATGATGGCTATGGCCGCCGGGCTCGTCGTGATGGTGGGCATGGTCATGGTGAGCGTGGTCGTGATGATCCAGATGCCCTGACAGCGCACTATCGGTATGTGCGCCATGGCCATGGTGATGCTCGTCGACCACGATGGTGGCCGACTCGGCGTGCAGCATGCGACCGCCGAATGCCTCGGCGAGCAAGGCCGGTGTCAGCACATCGTCGGGCGTCCCGTCCGCCAGAACGCACCCAGCCAACAGAATGACCCGATCGGCACGCCGTGCCTCACCGAGGTGATGGGTGGAGAACACCACCGCCGCGCCTCGCGATGCCTCGTCGGCAATGACCTCGAGGATGATCTCCTGGCTCGGAAGATCCAGCCCCGTAATGGGTTCGTCGAGCAGCACAAGGTCGGCCTGCGCCGCGACTGCTCGGGCAACCATCACCCGCTGACGCTCACCGCCGGAGAGTTCACCGAACCGACGTGCACGCAACGCATCGACATCGAGCCGACGCGCAGCGGCATCGATCGCCGCGCGATCGTCACCGTGGAGTCGCTGCAGCATCCCGCGATACCGCCCCATGCGCAGCACCTCATCCACCGACAACGGCATCCACGGGTGGTGGTCCTGATGCTGCGCGACGAGAGCTACCCGTGGTGCACCGGTGACCGCACCATCGGTTGGCGCCAGCAGGCGGCCCATGAGGTGCAACAAAGTGGTTTTCCCGCTGCCATTCGGCCCAACCAACGCCACCGATAAACCGGGCGACACCGCCAGCGTCGTCGGCGCCAATGCCACCGTGGCACCACGATGCACGCATACCCCGTCTAACGACACCACGGACGACCCCTCGGCGGTCAGCGTCACAGCGGTTGCATCCATTGCGACGAGAGTGTAACGTACAAATATGAGAATGATTCTCAATACCACTACCAACGCTCTCTCAGCGCGCCGTACACCCACCATCGCGGCACTCGCAGCACTCGCGCTCATCACCGCGGCCTGCAGCGGTACCTCGTCAGTGTCAGGGCCAGCAACGACCGATGCCTCCACGATGGCATCGACCTCGGAATCGACACCGTCGACCGACACCCCACTTGCGCAGGACCTGGTTGCGTTGGCCACCACATCGATCTGGGCCGACGTCACATCACGTGCTCTCTGCGAAGCACCCGTGGACACCGTGATTCCCATCGGCGCCGACCCGCACTCATGGGAACCGTCGATCCGCGTCACCGCCGATCTCGCTGGCGCCGACCTGCTGATTCGCAACGGGCTTGACCTCGAAGAAGGTCTACTGAGCGCGCTCGATGCCATCGACACCTCACAGACCACTGTGGTGACGCTGTCCGGCCTCATCTCCGATGCCGACGACGACCACAGCGACGCAGACGACCACCACAGCGACGCAGACGACCACCACCACGACGAGTCCGCCGACGACCACGACCACGACGAGTCCACCGACGACCACGACCACGACGAGTCCACCGACGACCACGACCACGACGAGTCCACCGACCACGACCACCACGACCACGACCACAGCGGGCCCGACCCCCATTTTTGGCTCGACCCCGTCCTCGTAGCCGACCTCGTCGACGGCATTGCGTCAGCCGCGGTCGCTGCTGGGTGGCCGACCACGGTCATCGACTGCGCGGCCACCTACAGCGAGGAACTTCTCGCTCTCGATGCCGACATCACCGATGCCGTCGCCACCCTCGGCCCCGACGCACGCATCCTCGTCACCAACCACGACGCACTCGGGCGCTTCGCCGACCGATACGACTTCGAAGTGCTCGGGAGTGTCCTGCCGTCACTCAGCACTCTCGCCGAGGCAAACCCCGCCGATCTGGCCGAACTCGCAACAGCGATCACCACCACCGGGGTCTCCGCCATCTTCGTCGACGCCCAGTCCAGCGACACCGATGCCCAGGCTCTCGCCCGCCGACTCGACGGCGTGGAGGTCGTCACGTTGCTCACCGGTTCGTTGACATCCGGAACCGATGACGGACGCGACTACCTCACGATGATGCGCACCAACACCAGCCGCATCGTGGACGCCCTCGGCGGCTGACGCGCCACGTAGGCTCCGCCCGTGCGATGGCTGACCGACCCCGGCGACTGGTGGGTAGCACCGTTTACGGATAACCCCTTCATGCGCGATGCCGCCGTGGCGGCTCTGCTCACCGTGGTGTGCACCTCCATCGTGGGCACCTGGGTGGTACTTCGTGGCCTCTCGTTCTTGGGTGATGCCCTCGCACACGGTGTCCTCCCCGGTATCGCGATTGCCTGGGCCATGGGTCAGAGCACCGCCGTCGGCGCCCTCATCGCTGCCATTGCCATGGTGGCTGGGGTGAACCTGATCCGGTCGTCATCACCGCTTCCCGACGATGCATCGATCGGCGTACTCTTCGTCGGCTTTCTCGCGCTGGCGGTTGTGATCATGTCGGCACGCGGTGGAGCTGGTGATCTGAATCGTTTCCTCTTCGGATCAATTACCGGTGTCGACGCGCCCGGTCTCACCAGATCTGCCGTCGTTGCCGGGGCCACCATCCTCGCGGCTGTCATCGGGCACCGGGCGATGGTGATGACCACCTTCGACCCAGCACAGGCACGCATCGCCGGGTTCTCCCCGCGCATCACCCACCTTGCACTTCTGCTGATGACCGCGCTGGCCGTGGTGGCATCGTTCGAGACGGTGGGCTCGCTGTTGGTGTTCGCCTTCTTGATCGCCCCGCCTGCCACTGCATCGCTGCTCGCGGGCACGGTTGCGCGCATCATGGTCACCGCGGTCGGCCTTGGCTGTGTGGCGGCGATCGTCGGCCTGCTGATCAGCTACCACCATCGCACCGCGGCAGGGGCGACGATGTCGCTGGTCAGTGTGTCGCTCTTCGCCATCGGGTTGGCGATCCACAACCTGAGATCTCGACAAACCTCGGCCTGAGCCCACGCGGTACCCTCCGGTGAGGATGGACAACGGCACGCGCCCCCTCATCGTGGCCGCGAATCGGCTGCCGGTGCGATGGACCGACGAGGGCTGGGAGACAAGCCCCGGGGGTTTGGTGCGCGCCCTCATCCCGTTGTTGCGCGAATCTGGCGGCACATGGGTCGGCTGGAACGGCACCGTCGGCGGGCACGTCGACCCCTTCGAGGTCGAGGGCGTGTCGATGCACCCCATCGCCCTCGATGCCGATGATGTGAGCCGCTACTACGAGGGCTTTGCAAACAACACCCTCTGGCCCCTCTACCACGATGCCATTCGCGACTCGACCTTCGATGGAGCACATTGGCAGCGATACCGCGATGTCAACGAGCGATTCGCGGTCACGTTGGCCAATGTGGCACCGAACAATGCCGTGGTGTGGGTGCACGACTACCACCTGCAGTTGGTGCCGGGCATCCTCCGACGCCTGCGCCCTGATGTCGCAATCGGCTGGTTCAACCACATTCCCTTTCCACCACTCGAACTGTTCCAGCGCCTTCCGTGGCGCTCAGAGATCATCGAAGGCCTTCTCGGGGCCGACCTGGTGGGTTTCCAACGCGACCTCGGTGCGCGGAACTTCGTTGCGGCGGCACATCAGTTGGTGAACGTCGTCGGCGATGCCGACGATCACTGGCTTCATCACGATGGCCATTCCACGATGGTGGGCGCCTTCCCCATTTCCATCGACGTCGACGAGTTCGAAGAACGCGCCGCCGGACGCGAGACCCGACGTCGCGCCGCCGCCATCCGCGCCCGACTTGGTGATCCCGAGGTTGTGCTGCTCGGCATCGACCGTCTCGACTACACCAAAGGCATCGGTTCACGACTTCGAGCGGTTGGTGATCTCTTCGACAGCGGTGGCCTCGACCCGCACCGTCACGTGTTCGTCCAAGTGGCAACTCCGACCCGAGATGGGGTGGATCACTACGCCAAGGAACGCCATGAGATCGAACGACTCGTCGGCGCGATCAACGGTGATCACGCACGTCTCGGCTATCCGGTCGTGCACTACCTGCACCGCACGTTGGATCTCGATGAACTGGTGGCGTTGTACCGCGCCGGCGACATCATGCTCGTCACCCCGTTCCGCGATGGCATGAACCTCGTGGCAAAGGAATACGTCGCCACCCGTCTCGACGACGACGGTGTCCTCGTCCTGTCGGAGTTCACCGGTGCAGCCGACCAACTCAGCGAAGCTGTTCTGGTCAATCCCCACGATCCCCACTCACTCACCGATGGCATCTCCGCTGCCGTCGATATGCACCGCCACGATCGACGCGCCCGGATGAGTGCCATGAGAGCAACAATCCATCGCCACGACGTAACCCACTGGGCCGACGGCTTCCTGAAGACCCTGGGAGCGAGATGACCCCCGAGCGCTGCGATCCGGTCTCGGCGGTGACCTCCAGCATCGTCGATGCACTTGCCACCGACACCTGTGTGATGGGTATCGACGTTGACGGCGTCCTAGCACCCATCGTCACCCACGCCGACCAGGCCACAATCCCCGCCGACGTATTGGACACGGTGCACGCCTTGGCCACGACCTTTCCGGTGGCCATCGTGTCGGGTCGGTCGGTGGATGACCTCGATCGGTTCGGCTTCGCCGACACGCTCGCCGTTTTTGGGTCCCATGGAGGACAGCGGCGACACCGCGACGACCACGAGCTCGACATCGGCGAGCAGACGCGTCGCGATCAGGTCATTGCCGCCTGCAGTGCCGCGGCCGCGGAGTGCGGGCCCGGCGCGTGGGTGGAGAACAAGCCTCAGGGGGCGGTGCTGCACTGGCGTGAGTGCACATCCGCTGATGCCCAGCACGTGGCGCGGCGCCTGATCGATGACCTGTCATCGCGCCCAGATATCTGGGTCACTACCGGCCATCACGTTGTGGAAGCCACCGTGCGCCACGCATCAAAGGCAACTGCGATGCGGGCGCTGGCATCCGAGGTCGACGCACAACGGATGATCTATCTCGGCGATGACCGCACCGACGAAGACGTCTTTGCGGTGATGTCTCCCAGCGATATCGGCATCCACGTCGGAGCCGGTGACACTCTCGCGCGGATGCGTCTGGCCTCGCCCACGGAGGTGGCCGAATGCCTCCGCGCTGTCGTAGACCACTTTGGAATCACAACAGGCTGATCTGGCCGTCGCGTTGCCAGCGCTGCACGCCGCCCCACACAAGGTCATCCATGAATGCCCAACTGCGCCGATGCTCGACCGACGGTCCCCACGCGGCCAGCCCGGCACGATGTCGCATACATGGGTACCCCTTGTTCGACTCGAAGGACCAGTGCGGGTGGTGAGCGGCCACCTCGCGCATTGCCGCATCACGTGCGACCTTGGCCACGATCGACGCCGCCGCGATTGAGGCGCTGAGGTCATCTCCACCAACCACCGTGCGTACCTCGGCCACATGAGGAGAGACAAAGTCCCACTTTCCGTCGGTGACCGCCACGTCGACATGCACGCCCAGGCCATCGAGTGCACGTCGACACGCGAGACGCTGCGCTGCGCTCATACCCAATTGATCGCACTCGAGCGCCGTCGCCCATCCGGTCGATGCGGCACATGCACGCGCTCGAATCTCCAGATCGAGACGCTCACGCACCGTGGCTGACAGCCGCTTCGAATCGCGAACCCCAGCGGGAACATCGGCGGCACCACCAGATGTATCGAGGATGACCGCACCGATCACAAGAGGGCCGGCCCATGCCCCTTTCCCCACTTCGTCGACACCCACCACAACCGCTCCGCGCGCCCAGAACGGCTCCTCAACCGACGTACTGGCCGTGACGGGTGCGCGGCGGCTCACGCCAGCACGACGCCGGCGCCCGACCCGGTCGGCGCAACAAGTTCGCCGACTCGCCACCAACCCGCTGCAGCCAGATCGCTCGCCAGATCCTCGGTGACCGCCGCCAGCAGCCCACCGGACGTCTGCGGGTCGTAGCACACAGCCTCAGGGCCGCTCGACGCTGTGGACTCGACGTGGCCCACCAGATATTCACGATTGCGCGGATCGCCACCTGTGCGAGCTCCGGCAGCAGCCGCTGCGAGCACGCCCGGATACGCGACGATGCCCGATGTGTCGATCACCGCGACCACCCCGGATCGTTCCGCGACTTCCCAGGTGTGGCCTGCAAGCCCATACCCGGTGACGTCGGTGGTGGCATGAACATCTGAGCCGGCAGCCACCAAGGTCTCGGCGGCCACACGATTCACAGTGCGCATGCCAGCGATCGCAGCCGCCTGCTCGTCGGGGGTACAGGCAGCGAGTGACAAACCAGTGCCTACGGGCTTCGAGAGCATGAGGACATCGCCCGGACGTCCACCCCCTTTGCGCAGCACGCGATCGGGGTGCACCACACCTTGAACCGCGAGCCCGTAGATCGGTTCAGGGTTACGAATGGTGTGGCCACCGGCCACCGTTCCGCCGGCTTCAGCCACCACAGCGGCACCCGCCGCAAAAATCGCCGCGATGGCCTCCCGCGGGAAGTGCTCTGGGAACGCCGCCACGTTGACCGCCATCGTCACACGGCCGCCCATGGCAAAGACATCACTGCAGGCATTCGCGGCG
>Ga0255760_10002408_pt1 | contig 17311 bp, 19 predicted proteins | sample 071ome_25_FD_179960 | JGI IMG/M metagenome (GOLD analysis project Ga0255760, IMG submission 179960) | Coastal salt marsh microbial communities from the Groves Creek Marsh, Skidaway Island, Georgia - 071410BT metaG (version 2) | ecosystem: Environmental > Aquatic > Marine > Intertidal zone >... | reverse complement strand
AATCTGGAGCTGGTTTTTTTGTCAAAAGAATTGGAACCAATGCCACTGATATTAGTAGTGAAGTTAAAATATAAAGATGAGCTTCAGTTGTTGTCTTTAAATTAACAAGCATCACTCCTGCACTTGTAGAGAAGTAGAGAACAATCATATAGAAGCCAATAAGTTGACCTCTTGACTTATTGTCAGCACGATCATTTAACCAACTTTCACAAACGATATAGATAGCAGCAAATGAAAAGCCAGTAATCATTCGAAAAGCTAACCAAGCAAAGGGATGAACGATGACCCAATGCAAAAGGATAGCGATGGAGCCTAGTGATGCAAAAGCTGCAAAAACTCGAATATGCCCCACATTTTTTATAAGCTTTGGGCATTGGATGGAGCTAAATAAATAACCAACAAAATAACCTGTAAAAACATAACCTATTTCAAAATCAGAAAAGTTAAAAACAACTGCATTGATATTTAGAAGCGTGCCTTGAAGTGCATGAGCGAGCATGATCATACCAAAGCCACTAAATAAGGCCCAAGAATTGATAATCGTTCCAAACATTACGGCTTAGTTAAACCTTTAAAATGGGATTGCAATATCTATTTTGTGAAAGGTAGGTTTGTCATTTTAGCACTGATTTCAATGCCATTTATTTGTAGTTTTAGATCTTGGTCAAGAGTTTGATGAGTTTTATCAACCATAGCGATACCTAAGCATTTACCAAAGTCTGGGCTATAACAAGCTGATCTCAAAGTGCCTATTTTATTTTGTCCATTCATTATAGGTAAGTGTTGAGTGACAGAAATTTCTTTTAAATCCATCATCATGCCCACAAGTGATCGGGAAACACCTTGCTGTTGCTGCTTTTCAAGGACTTCTTTGCCTAAATAATCAATATCAGGATTAAAGCTTACAAAAGCATCAAGCCCACACTCCAGAGGAGTGTCATTCATATCCATATCATTACCGTAAGACAATAATCCAGACTCAATGCGCTCAATTAAATTAGGACAGCCTGGTCGGGCCCCTAAGTCTTTACCTTCGCTTAAAAGTTGATCATATAATTGTACGCCTATTTCATCGTGATCGACATAAATTTCAAACCCACCTTGTTTAGACCAACCAGATCGTGCAATTAAAAATTCATGATTATTGAATGCATATCTTTTAAAATTAAAAAATTTTAAATTTAAAATTTCTTCTCCAAATACTCGTTTCATGAGTTCAAAAGATTTAGGCCCTTGAACGGCAAGAGGATTAACATTGGGTTCAGTAATATTGACATCTAAGTTTTTTCCTATTGCAATACCTTTAGCGTAGAGAAGAACATCTGTATCTGCGATGGAAACCCACCATGTATTAGGTTTCACCTTCATCACTAAAGGATCATTTAAAATTTTTCCCTGATCATCAACTATGGGGGCGTAATAGCAAATATGATCTTTGGCTTGAGATAAATCTCGACAAGTAATCAGTTGAGTTAAGTAATCAGCATCAGGTCCTTCAATTTGAACTTGTCTCTCAACAGAGACATCCCAAATTTGAACATGATTTTTTAAATGATTACAATCATCAACAACACCATGAAAAGAAGCTGGCAACAACATATGATTGTAGACTGTATAAGCCTGTACACCGTACTCCTCAATTCGTTGGGTAAAAGGCGTTGATCTTACTCTGGCACTTTTGGCAATAATAGGGTTCATATAAACAGAAAATTAGTTAATATGTATTCTTGAAACAAATCAAACTCTATTTCCTTTCATTCCTATTATCATTCATCTTTTTGTTCCCACTGATTGTATTTGCTCAAACGAATGAAGAGAGAGTTGACTATCTTCTAGAGCAATTACAAGAACCATTAGATTATGATTCCCAACAGGAAATAAAAGGTGCGATTATGAGAATATGGGAGGTTTCAAAAAGCGCTGAATTACAAGATAAAATTAATAAAATTGGCTATTTTATTAATCTTCGTCAATATCAGGGAGCAGAAGATTTCTTAACAGAAATTATTGCCGAACAAGAAGATTTTTTAGATGCTTATTACAAAAGAGCCATCGTCCATTACTACCAAGGTGAAATTGTAGAAGCTGAGGCTGATTTGTATCAAGCACTTGCGCTAGAGCCTCGTCATTTCGATGCATTAAAGGTATTAGGATTGGTTTTAGAAAAACAGAATAAATTTACTGAAGCCAAAAATGTTTACACTGAGCTTCATAAGATTTTACCTTTTGATGAGTCAGTAACTGAGAAAATTCAAAATTTAGAAAAGTCGATATAATTAATCGTTATCTGTTAGACCAGCGCCCGCGCCAGATAACTTTTTTTCTTCACTTTCCTCAACAAAAGTCTCCAAAGAAAGCTCATAAAGATAATTCCAAGTTTCATCTGAGTATTGTTTTTGACGTAGATTTGAAATATCTAAAATTATGTTGGTTGCTTGAAGAGGTATATTTTTTTTATCAAAAGATATAACCTGACCTGGTGTAATAGAAAAATTAATTTCATTCGAAGAAAAATTAAAAGTAATTAAATTTTTTCGAGCTGATTTAATTAAAAATGGAATAATTAAAAGGGGTTCTTGAATACTATCTATATGAAATTTATTTTGATTTTTGAAATGATGAGATTGATCTAAAACAAATAAACCAAAATGAATTGGGCATATTTTTTTTTGATTATTGATTTGAAGGTCTATTGTTTTGGTGCATTCACTATAAGGAGTATTGATTAGACGATTAAAACTCTCTAATCCTGGAAGCTCTGATTGCTCTAAAATTCGTACAATTTTACCAGCTTCTTCTGCTATACCCCAACTTAAACCTTGATGTTTGGTTACCCTTTTTACAGTAGTCTCTATTTCATAAAGAGAATGCATCAGGCAATTTTTTTATAAGACCAAGTATCATCTGAAAGACTGATTTCTTTCATCAGTGGCGCCCCTTGATACATGGTAATTCGAACCCATCGATCAGAGCGAGGATCAAATCTTGTTGCGCCAAAAAATGATAATTTTAATCGAAGCATATCCACCGGTATGAGAGATTTTGAAATCGTATTATCTTGTATCTCAGAGTAGGGAAGTTTTTCACATATAAAAATTCTTCTTAAAACATGTCGATATTCTTGACTTTTTTGTAAATATTTTGATAGGTGCTCCATGGGATCATGGTTTTTAAGCTGCTTATATAAAAGATTGATATCTCGCGCAATAGCTAGGGGTAGCTCTAGCTCTGCTCCTTCCTCGTTAAATCGGTCAGACATTCTTGGTTCTTGTTTATTTTTAGAGTAGTACCAAAAATTATAGATATTATCTTTGGTCTCAAAGTTGATATCAATCAGCCATCCATACCGATTTTCGATGAGATCGCAAATATCTCCAATTGTTCTGGAGGAATCAATATCGAAATAATCTTCTTCATCAATAGACATTTCATAGCTTAAAGGCTCTACCAAGTCAGGGTAGACTTCCATTAAAAGTGAAACGATAAGCTCACAACATTCTGGCTGAGTATTTTCTTCAACCCACAGATATAAAGAATTCCAAAAAAATTTTTCTAAAGAAGTTTTTGATAAGTGTTTTTTAAATTGAATTAAATCTTCAGAAAGCTCCAGATTTTTTTTAATTTGATATTCGCTATCTGTTTTCCAAAATTTTATGTTTTCTTGAATAGTCGAGAGAAAAAAGTCAAATTTTTCTAATTCATCTTTTGTTACTTCAGGAAGTTTTCGTATAGCTTGAAGTGCTTTTTCCCTTGAATGTATCCATTGATTGAGTAGTGCAGGGTGATTAACAATAAAAGGTGCCATCCCTAAACCTGTTGAATTTCCAATTCCTAAGTTTCGAGCAATATTATCATCAAGCATTATTGCTGATTGAGGTGATCGTTGATAGGCTACGTGATTGACCATATCAAAAGTGAATTGTCTTGCTAAAAATACAAGCATCATTTCTAATCGAAAAGGCCCTTTTAATTCTTCACGATCTTGAACTTTAATACGATCTGCTAAACCAAATTTTCCAGAACCATAAACTGCAGTTGTACGATAGAGATACCCCACATCGTATAAAATTTTGGTATCTGGCTGTTTTCCTTGAGAGAGCTGATCAACGACGTGCTCAAAGACTCTGACTGATTTATTAGCACGTGATAAACAAAGTTCTTTTTCGGTTACGCGACCCTGTTCTTGAAGGGGAACATTATCTTTTAAGCGTTGTATGTCTTCGGTTGACGGTACGCCATCAAATAACACAAAAGACGCATCCCATTTAGTGGCGATGACTCGATCAGACCGCTCACTATCATCTAGGTGGTTTGAAAAGCAAATTAAAGAGTATTGTTTTGAGCCATTTTTAACAACATAGACACAATGCCCAAACCCCATTTGATCAAGGGATATTTCTTTCGTTTCAAAGTCCCAATCTTTAAATTCTCGGATAAAACTTCTCAAAAAGGAGAGTTTTGATTGATGAAATGAACCTAATCGGTTCAACTTCATGACAAATTCTGGTTTACGTAAATCTATCTGCATCAATCAAACTTTCGATAAAAATTGTACCAATTATTCCCTAAGATGTCGTGTGTCTCTTCCTCACTGAAACCTACTTGCTTTAATCCATTTTCAAGATTGTCAAATCCTCGAGCATCCTCAAACCATTTAGGTTGGGGAGGGAAGCCTGGATTATCTGAGCTACCTTCGCCAAAATCTTTGGTTTTAGTCCAAGTGCCATTACGCATCCACTCCACTATGCTATCTGGATGTCGGATACATAAGTCAGAACCTATTCCAATTTGTTTAACTGATATTTTTTTTGTTGTTTCAGCGATCATCTCACAAAAAGACTCAAGAGTACAATCAGAGGCACCTTTTAGATGGTGAGGGTAGAGAGAAAAACCAATCATCCCTCCACTATCATTTAAAGCTTTCAGGACATCATCAGATTTATTCCTTAAGCCTTTGTGCCAAAAAGAAGGATTGGCATGACTGACTACAATTGGAGCATCAGAGATTTCTATAGCTTCGAGTGTAGAAAATTCTGCAGAGTGAGACATATCCACAATCATTTTCACTCTATTCATTTCTTGGATAACTTCTTTTCCCATTCGAGTAATTCCACTATCTCTTTTTTCATAACAACCGGTGGCTAGAAGTGACTGATTATTATAAGTCAGTTGCATAAACAGAACGCCCTGTTTTTTTAAAATTTCAACATATTCAATATTATCTTCAATCGGAGAACAATTCTGTAGACCATAGAAAACGGCAGTCTTGTTTTTGTTTTTAGCTTCTTCAATATCTTTTGAGTTTTTTCCTGGAAAGATAAGATCTACATTTTCTTTAAAAAACACATTCCATTGTTCAATATTTTTTTGGAGTTCATCAAAATCTTCGTGATAACAGATGGTAGCATGAACAGCATCAAGCTTGGCCTGGTGATTAATTTCAAAAATCTCTCTTGACCAGTTACAATACTGGAGATTATCAACTCGAAAATTCATTCGAGAATTATATGGATCCAGAATTGATGTAGGAAGTCTTTACTTGAGTGTAGAAGTCACGGGCATAAGTGCCTTGCTCACGGGGACCAAAACTCGAGGCTTTTCGACCTCCAAAAGGAACGTGATAGTCTAATCCTGCAGTGGGAAGATTAACTGTGGCCACCCCAGTTTTGATGTTTTGTTTGAAATACTCAGCTTTTGCAAGGGATTGAGTAATAATTCCACTGGATAAACCAAAGTCAGTATCATTAGCTATCTCAAGCGCATGATCTAAGTTTTTGGTAGGAATAACACAAGCAATAGGTCCAAACATTTCCTCTTGGTTTATTCGCGATTTATTATCACCATCAATGAAAAGAGTTGGCTCCATGTAATAGCCTGCCGTTCTCATATTCATCGGATTACCGCCATAGGCTAGTTTTGCTTCACCCTTGCCAATCTCAACGTAATTTAAATTTGACTCATATTGAGCTTCATTGGAAGCAGGTCCCATTTGAGTTCCTTCATCCAAGGCATGTCCTACTTTAAGATTTTTAATATTATCAATTAAGCCTTTGACAAAATCATCATAAAGATTTTCATGAACGATCAGTCTTGATGAAGCAGTACATTTTTGTCCAGTTCCTCCATAAGCTCCATTGGCTGCACAAGCTATTGCTGTTTTAAGATCGGCATCCTCCATAACTACTAAAGGATTTTTGGAACCCATCTCCATTTGCATTTTTTTTAAAAAAGGGGAAGCGTCTTGATAAAGTTTTCTTCCTACATCAACCGAACCTGTAAAAGAAATCGCAACAATATCTTTGTGGGTTGCAATTTTATTTCCAATATCTCCACCTGATCCAAGAACTAAATTAAATAGTCCGTCAGGGATATCTTGTTTGGCAATAATTTTTGTAAGTTCTATAGCACTTGCTGGAGTTAATGATGCTGGTTTCAGAATTACGGCATTACCACACATCATTGCAGGTGCTGCTTTCCAAGCTGGTATAGCGATTGGAAAATTCCATGGGGAAATAATTCCAATTACACCCAAAGGTTCACGAGAAATTTCTACTTGAAAGCCTGGACGTGTTGATGGAATTCTTTCTCCATATAAACGAAGGCACTCCGATCCATAGTATTGAAATTGCTGTCCAGCTCGAGCTACTTCTCCAATTCCTTCTGCTAGAGGCTTACCTTCTTCGCGAGATAATAACTCACCTAATTCTTTAGATTTGGCAATTAATTCATCACCAATTTTAATCAGAATTTGTGATTTTTTTTCAATCCCAACCTTTTCCCATTCTTTTTGAGCTTTGATTGCGGCTTGAACGGCTTGTTCGAACTGTTCAGCTGTTGCCGAAGTATAACTATCAATTTGATCTGAGGTATCAGAGGGATTAATGTTATTGAACGAACCCGTTCCTTCGACCCACTGGCCTGCAATATAATTTGAGGATTTCATCAATTATCTTTTTAAAATCTCTGAAAGTCTTTTGGTAGACAAGAAACCAACATTATTCTGATCTTTGTCTTGTATGACGAGGTTTTCAGGTTTATCAGCGATCACCTTATCGATAAAGCGATCAATAAATTCATCTTGATTGATTGGCATCGCGCCACTCAGATCCTGTCCATTAAGATCTGACATAATATGCTTTGCTTTAATCACTCTAGCTCTGTTAACATCTTCAACAAAGTCTTTAACATATTGTGTTTGTGGGTTTAAAAGAATTTCAGCTGGAATTCCCTCCTGGTCCATTACACCGTCTTTCAAAATAGCAATTCGATCTCCTAATTTTAGTGCCTCATCTAAATCATGAGTAATAAAAACTACTGTCTTGTGCAACTCGTCTTGAAGTTCTAGAAGAATATCTTGCATATCTTTTCTGATGAGGGGATCAAGGGCGCTAAAGGCTTCGTCCATTAAAAGAATATCGCCATCATTGGTTAAAGCTCTTGCAAGACCAACTCGTTGTTGCATTCCACCGGATAGGTGTTGAGGATATTTATCTTCATATCCGGAGAGCCCAACACGATCAATCCATCTGAGCGCACTTTTTTTAGCTTCTTCCTCACCTATGTTTTGGATATGAAGGCCAAAGATTGTATTTTGTAAAACTGTTTTATGTGGGAGAAGAGCAAAGCGCTGAAAGACCATCGCTGTTTTACTTCTACGGAAATTTCTGAGTTCCTCTTCATTCATTTTTAAAACTTCATCACCATCCACCGTGACACTGCCGTCAGTTGGTTCAATCAAACGATTGATATGTCGAATGAGAGTCGATTTACCAGAACCTGATAACCCCATAACGACCTGAATGGATCTAGCATGAATATCAAGATTAATGTCTTTTAATCCGAGAACATGATTATGTTTTTCTAAAAGTTCATCTTTACCTACACCATTTATGACATGTTCCATGGCATTTTTGGGGTTTTTCCCAAAAATTTTGTATAAGTTTTTAATTTTTATTTTTGCTTCAGACATGTTTTACACAATCCTTCCAGAACGGTGTTTTTGAATTCTTTGCCCGTAAGATTGAGAGACACGGTCAAAAACAATAGCAACAATCACAATAGCAAGCCCATAGAGAACACCTTTTGTGAAATACTGATTATAGATGGACTGAAGAACAGGTTGGCCTAATCCTTTTACGCCAATCATAGAAGCGATGATAACCATTGCCAAGGCCATCATAATAGTTTGGTTGATCCCAGCAAAAATGGTGGGTAGTGCCAAAGGCAATTGAACTTGAAAAAGTTTTTGTCTTTTCGTTGCTCCAAAAGCATCTGCAGCTTCCAGAGCTTCTTGATCTACCTCTCTAATACCTAAGTTAGTTAAGCGAATAAGAGGTGGGATGGCGTAAATTACTACTGCAATTAAACCTGGTATTTTTCCTATACCCATTAACATCACAATAGGGATTAAATATACAAACGGTGGCATAGTTTGCATAACGTCTAAAATAGGAGTTACAATTTTTTGAGTTCTGTCAGATCTAGACATAGCTATACCAGTGGGTAAGCCAATGGCCACTGACATAATCACCGAAGTGAGAATGATAGCAATTGTACTCATGGTTTCCTCCCACATTCTAAAGTAACCAATAAAGACAAAAGCTAATACTGTGCCAACACAAAGTTTAATACTTCGACTTCCCCAATAAGTGAGAGCCACCAAAACAATCATGAATATTGGCCAAGGTGTAGCAATCAGAGTTTTTTCAAAAAAAACTAACATTTTTAAAAGAGGATCAAACATAGAATCAATAAGATCTCCCCATTCTCTGGCAAAATCTTTGTAGCTTGCATCAATACCTTTTTTCATTTCACGGAATTGCTTATTAGGCATTTCTGGAAATGTAGTGAAAAAGTTGCTCATTTGATTATATATCCTCCTCTAAAAAAAAACCTGGGGTAAAGAATTACCCCAGGTCATAATTATATATTCTTATAGAGAGTTTTGAATATCAAGTTTTTGGTCAAAAGGTACCCAATTGCCCCAAACATTTGAATAATTCTCTAAGAAGTAATATGCAGTTTCCTCTGCTTCTGCTTGGTTTTCTTCTTTCCAAGCTAAGATTTGGCTAAGTAATGAGTTAGGAAAACTTCTCTTTTCAAGATAGTTCATCACCTGACTGTTACCAAGCATGTCTTTACCAACATATGTTTCCACTGTTGAAGCAGGATATCTGTTTTTACCTGGTGAAGCGACGTTTAAGTCATTGATCTCAGAAATCCAAGTTTCTGCATTATGATCAACACCTTCATCAAGCTTAGTCATATCATACTTACCTAGGATAGCTGTTGGACCCCAATAGTATCCAAACCAACCTTCACCTTTGTTGTATGCTTCGCCCATAGCACCAGATAGAGCTCCACCTGAACCTGGATCAATAAATTCAAAACCAGCACCTTCCATGCCATAAGCTTTGAACATTTGAGTTGTAGTGATCTGACAGTTCCAACCTGCAGGACAACCGTAGAAACCAGCTACGCTTGAGTCTTCAGGGTGTGGGAATAAATCAGGTCTTGCGAGAGCATCTTCAATAGTAACGATACCATTTGCTTCTGCGATGTAAGTAGGGATCCATAATCCTTCTTCACCACCGTTTTCAAATACTTTACCAACGTTTTTGATTAAACCTTCTGCTTCAGCAGGGTCTAAAACTTGCTTTAAGTTTTGTGACCATAGCTCAGGAGCAATTGAAGGCTCACCTTTTTCAACTAAAGAAGTTGAAGTTGGCATTGTATCACCTGGAATTAATTCAACATTACAACCAAGTCCTCTTAAAAGAACGGCATCAATGTGAGCGATAACCTGAGCAGAAGCCCAGTTCATCTCAGCGATAGTTACATTATCGCAATGTGCAGCTGCCTTAACACTAGAAGAAACGGAGGTTATTCCTAATGCAAGGAAAATTGCAGTAAATAAACGTAAAATTGACATATTTCCTCCTTTGTAGATATATCTAATGCTAGTTAAACATTTCGAAATATATGATGCAAATTTTTTCTGATTTTTTTTTAAAAAAAAAATGGAAAGATCTTGATTTAATAATAAAAAATTATCTAATTCGCTGATGTCTTCTTTCTCAAAAGAACAGGCAAGAGACTTAGCATACGAAAAACTAAGAAAATCAGGATGTTCTGACGATAACCTCCAAGGAATCACAGATGGAATTCTTGATGCCGAGTTAAGCGGAATTAAAAGTCACGGTTTTCACTATCTGCCTATTTATTGTAATCATTTAAAAATAGGTAAAATCAACGGAAAGTCTATTGCGAGCCTTGAAAAAATATCAAACTCTGCTCTAAAGATTAACGCTGATAATGGTTTTGCTCATAGTGCCATCAATTTAGGATTTCAATCCTTATTTGATATGTGTTCTCAAATGAGCATTGCCAGTATGTCGATTTATAATTCTTATAATTGTGGCGTTCTTGGATTTCATACAAAACGCATTGCAGAAAAAGGTTTTATTGGACTAGGTTTTACTAATGCCCCCGCATCAATTGCCCCTGTAGGAGGAACAAAAGCTGTAGTTGGAACCAATCCATTTTCATTATCGGTTCCCCTAGATGGACAAGCTCAAATTATCATTGATCAATCAGCTAGCGTGGTTGCGAAAAGTGAAATTTCAGTTCGAGCAAAAACAGGGGAGTCCATCCCAGAGGGTTGGGCTTTTGATAGTGAGGGCAAAGTGACAACAAATGCTCAAGAGGCCTTAAAAGGCACAATGGCGCCCAGTGGGGGATATAAAGGATTTGGAACGGGATTGCTTGTAGAAATATTTACTGCCTGTATTGCTGGTGGTAACTTAGGAACCCAAGCATCCTCTTTTGCAGGAGAAGATGGCGGACCTCCAAGCACTGGTCAATTTTTTATCGCCATCAATCCAGAAAAATTTAATTCAAACTATGCAAATTCAATGAAAACATTAATTGAAAGTATCATCGAGCAAGAAGGAGCAAGACTTCCTGGCTCAAAGCGTCAAGCAGCTTTTCAAAAAAACAAAGATCAAGATATTGAAATTAATGATCAGCTACTTGAGCGAATAAATCAAATTTAATAGATTTTTTTTATCAACATCCCAATAGACATGGCGATGAAAAAAATAAAAACGTTTCCGTCAACTTGAGTTAAAGCAGAAATCGCTGGACCTGGACAAAATCCTACCAAAGCCCATCCTACTCCAAACATCGATGAACCTATAATTAAAGGACTATCGATATTCTTTTTTAGTTGTTGGCTAAAACCTTCTTCTTTATTGAATAGGGGCGCAGACATTTTCTTACCTATTAATAAGAATGCAGGCATACTCACGATAATAGCCCCGCCCATCACAAACATTAATGATGGATCCCAGTTTCCAAAAACATTCAAAAAACCCATGACTTTAGCGGGATTTGTCATTCCGGCAATCACCAGTCCGATACCAAAAATGATACCACTAGTTAAAGGAACAAAAACATTCTTCATCATTACAGCACCACCCATTCCAGAGATCTAGTTAAGAGTACGGTCAAGACTCCCGCACCAACAAAAACACAAGTTCCTATGATTGATCTAATTGAAAGTCGACCAATTCCACAAACTCCATGACCAGAAGTACATCCTGAACCTAGCTGTGTCCCATACCCTACAAGTAAACCACCTACGATGATAATAATGGGGTTAGTATTTGGCATTTCAAAACCTAAATCATTATATGAAAAAAAACTTAAAATAATGGGACCGACGATTAAGCCGATGATAAATAATAGTCTCCAGAGGAATCCGTTTTTGTTAGCTGAGATAACGTTAAAATAAATTCCACTAATGCCGGTATAATTACCTCTCATTAAATAAAGAATAGCAACAGCTAGACCTATGATTAAACCACCAAGGAGTGACTCCAGGGGGGTAAAGTTTACTATGTTCATTGTTTCTCCTTTTATTTTTTAGTCACCGCATAGGGTGCAAAACTTGTATCAGATTTTTTTGTTCCTGTTTTGATATTCTTAGCCGGAATGCCAACCATGATACCACCTTTCGGCACATCTTTAGTCACGACAGCATTAGATCCAATGCGAGCGCAATCTTTTACCGTAACCGGCCCCAAAATCTGCGCGCCTGAACCAACAATAACATCATTCTCAAGCGTAGGATGTCTTTTGATGCCTACTTGTTCAGATGATTTAATGGCTGGTGATACGCCACCCAAAGTTACCCCATGATATAAAGTTACATTATCCCCAATTTGAGCTGTTTCGCCGATAACAACACCCATCCCATGATCAATAAATAAGTTTTTGCCAATTTTGGCCGCAGGGTGAATTTCTATACCTGTTAAAAATCGAGATAGTTGAGAGATCATTCTTGCAGGGATTTTTAAGTTAAGCCCCCAAATAAAATTGGCAATTCGATGAAACAATACTGCTTTAACTCCAGGATAGGTCAATAGTACCAATATTAGAGAGGTAGCTGCTGGATCCCGTGATTTTATAGACTCAAAATATTGTTTTAACTGTTCGAACATGTCTTTATATATTGAAGATGGGGACTATATCCTCTAGGTCAAGTTACTCAACAATAAATACCTTTTTAGTCAACATGAAACTGATAAGATAAAAAATTAATGTTTACAATTGAAAAACCTAAACAAATTCACATCAAAAGTTGGAGGGGTATTATTGAACAAAGCTCTCCTTCTCATAATTTTCAATATCAAGAGGTAAATTTTGATATGTTTTGGAATTGTATCTTTCAAGAAGATTATTTTGCGTTTGCTGCCAAAAACCAAGATAAGTTCATGGGTATTATTGTAGGACGAATAAATGAAACTTATTATCAAAAAATTATTGAAATAGATGTCCTTTTTGTTCTTCCTGATTTTCGTAAAATTGGAGTTGCTCGTGCTTTAGTTAATAAAATTGAGTCTATTGCTAAAGAAAAGAAGCTAGATTTAATTATTAAAGGGGTTGAAAAAAGTAATTTATTGGCACAAAAATTATTTAAAAATTATGAAGAAATATCACGGACCCGATTTTTAAAAAAAGCCTAATTGATTTTTTTATTTTTTTGTATTAATTAAAATTCATGGCTGATTCAAATAAGAACGGTGAAAACTATGAAGATAAAAATAAATGGGTTTGGGTAGTAATTCTTGTAATTGCCTTAAGTGCAATCTTTACGATGTCAAAGATTTTTACTCAGGCGCCTTGGCAGTATCTGTCGTAGCTTTTAACTGACGTTCAAATTCTCTTAATCTTTTATATACACTAGCTAGTTCTATGATTGTTGGCCATGATTTCAGTAAATATTGCATGGAGCCTTCAACTCTACCAAAGGCTCTTATTATTTGTTGCATTACACCCAAGGTCACAACGCCAGCTACAATAGCAGGAGCTAAAAATACATAAGCACTTAAGACATTTGCTTGCAAATAAGCAATTCGACCGATGTTGAAGTAAAGATATCGAATATAAGAGGTGAAATGAATTTTCCTAACATCATTAAATAATTCATCAATTGTTTTGGGACGAACGTTTTCATCGTCTTCTGCAATTACAAGCATCTTTCGATAGGCTGCCTCTTGTTTTTGGAGATCATACTCCACACCAACTAATCTTAAAAGTATACCTAATAAAATTAAAAACGCTGTTCCACCGACTGACCAGATAAGAGCACCAACGACTAATCCGTACTCCCAATCACCAAAAAAGAAAATAGGAATTCCTATACTTAGACCTAAAAGAATTGGCAGGAACTCAACAATGACCATTACCGATTCAATTAAACTCGTCCCAAGACCTTCCATTATTCGACTAAACTTAATCGTGTCTTCTTGGACACGTTGAGACGCTCCTTCAATTGTTCGGGCGTAATTGTAAACACTGTGATACCACTCCACCATTGCAGTTCTCCAACGAAATAGAAAGTGAGCGGTGAAATAACTAACCAGAACAGCAATACCAACATAAATGGCAGCCAGGGTTATGAATGATATAAGTCCGCCCCAATATTCTTCAATAGTGATTGAATTAGGCTCGGCTAAAGCCTTTTGGATCATGTCATAAAAAGTACCAAACCATTCATTGATTTTGACATCGATTTGAACTTGCAACCAAAGGCTTATTAATATGGTGGCGCTACCACCCCAAGCCCATAAAAACCATTTCTTTAATTTAAAAAATCGAAACATTTGATTATCTGAGAATATTCAATTTATTTTACTTTTTGAAGACAAATCCCTGCTACAAAAGTGATAATTCAAGATTTTATAATTTAAACCTATAATAGAAAAATGTCTTCTGTAGGCGATATTCAAAAAGTTAAATTTAATGAGATTTGTCGATTTTTTGGCCCTGACTCTACAGTCAGTGAAATAGCGGATATGATGGACCTTCAAGATATCGGAGCCGTTCCAATTATTAACGAAAATAATCAACTAATGGGTGTTGTCTCTGAAAGAGATATTGTTCGAAAATTAGTTAAAAATGGCAGAGACTCTGACCTAGTCACCGCTAAAGACATTATGACAAGTGAAGTAATAACAGTTACAAAAAAAACCAGTCAAATAGATGCCTTAAAGTTAATGCAAACTAATAAGATAAGACACCTACCTATCGTTGATGATAGTCAAAAGTTAATTAATTTTATCTCCCATAGAGATATTGTAGACCCATCACATGGTAGTAATAAATTAAATTTTATTTTATTGGGCTTTGCGGCAATCATACTACCCGCTATATTTATATTTAACTAAGTATGTCTGTTGAAACAAAAGGAATTATCCTTGCCGCTGGCAAGGGTACAAGATTAATGCCAGCAACCTTGCCGGCATCTAAACCTTTGTTACCTCTTTATGATAAGCCAATGATTTATTATCCCCTTGAGACTTTGGTGCGTATTGGAATTAAAGACATCCTTTTTATTGTGCAAGAAGACGATCTCCCTATTTTCCAAAAGACATTCGGATCAGGGGAAGATACTGGTTTGAACTTTTCTTACAAAATACAAAAAATACAAAGAGGAATTTCAGATGCTTATTTTATCGCTGAGGACTATTTAAGTGGATCTTCATCGGTATTAGCATTGAGCGATAATATATTTTTAGGAAAAAAATATTTTAATTATGCAGAACAAGCATTGGGCAAAATGCACCAAATTGGGAGTAGTGTATTTGGTCTTCCTGTGCCTGATCCAGAAAAATTTGGAGTAATCGAATTAGATGACAAAGATAATGTCATAGGTATAGAGGAGAAACCTTCTAACCCTAAAAGTAATTTAATCATCCCAGGAATGTATTTTTTTGACTCAAACGCTTGTGAATTAGTAAAAACTCTCAAGCCTTCAGCAAGAGGAGAATTAGAAATTACTGATTTAATCGAAATTTATTTATCTCAAAATAAACTAGCCCTTCAAAGACTTGATGAAACTATTGTATGGCATGATACAGGAAATGCAGATGCTTTACTTGAAGCGGCTCAAAAAGTCAAAAATTATGAAAAAGAAAATAAAATAAAAATGGGATCTTATGAAATTGCTGCTTATGAAAAAGGTTTCATTGATAAAAATCAGCTTTTAAACATTGCTCAAAAATTTAGCAAATCAGACTATGGGCAATACATTAAAAATGTTTACTTAGGTGGAGAGAATTAATCTTTTAAGTCAGCCAGAACGCTGGAGTTTAAATCTTTTAAAATACTCGGGGCAGCACTTTCTATTCTTCTCCAAGTCGGCATATTAGGTGAGGCGGTAGGGGACTCTAAGTATATTTTTCCAGACTCAATGATATTTTGAGCAAATAGTTCAACCATTTCCTCTTCTTTATGGACATCAAATTTTAATCCATTCATTTCAGCATCGCTTTTATAAATCTGAATCATATCCAGAGCCATACGGTAGTAGGTTGCCTTTAAGGATCGAAAAGTCTCATTTGAGAAAACATGACCTTGAGTTGCAAGTTTTCTGAAAATAGCTTTTGAAATATCAATAGTCATTTTTGATAAACCTTTATTTTTATTATTTTTTGAGACTTCTTGATGTTTATGTTCGTAAGTATCAGCTATATCAACTTGACAAATTCTATTGCTCGCAAAATTGCGATACATTTCTGAAAGAATTCCTATTTCTAATCCCCAGTCGTGAGGAATTCGAATATCACTGAGCAGATCATATTTAAAAGAGAATTCTCCAGCTAGCGGATATTTAAAACAATCTAAAAAATGAAGGTACTCATTGTGACCAACAATTTTTTGAAGAGATTTTAATAAAGGAGTAACCAGTAATCGAGTTACTCGACCATTCATTTTTTGTTGAGCTACTCTAGGGTAATAACCTTTACAAAAATCAAAATGAAAATTTGGATTGGCTACGGGATAAAAAAGTTTTGCTGGCAGAGTACGATCATAGGTAACGATATCACAGTCATGCATAGCAACAGCACCGCTTTCATTAAGTGAAATAACAAATCCCATACAATACCAAATATTTCTTCCTTTGCCTTTTTCTTCAGGAGATAGGTTTAATTGATGCAGACTTTGATGAATCTTTTTTAATCGAGGCCCATCGTTCCAAAGAATATAAGTATTTTGAGGTAAGACTTGAAAAAATTTTTTCGCTTTTTTGAATTCACTTTTAGTCGCTTGATCTAATCCAATAACAATATTTTTGATATATTTGATTTTTTTAAGAGTATTTACTATGTAAGTAAGCGCAGGCCTTTCAAGCTCAGAATAAAGAGAGGGCAAAATAAGTGTCATAGGATTTTTAGATGAAAATTTCAATAAATCTGACTCTATTTGCTCTAAACTTTTTTCTTTGAAATTATGAAGTGTTGCAATAACTCCGTTTTGATGAAAATCACTCATAATTTAATTTTTCCATTAAGCTTTTTATCAAGATTTATCAAAGACTCGCACCAACCCATTGGGGCTTCTTTTTGTGAATAAAAAACATTTTTCTTTAAGGAATTAAGCTTGATAGGAGTGGAATATTTGTTTTTTATTACACAGGCATATTTTGCAAAATTTAACATATCTCTATCATTCTCATTATCACCAAGGGCTATAAATGATTGATGATACTTATCACGAAATGATTCATGATAAATATGACATATTTCTTTTGTAGCTATTCTTTTATTGCATGGGGATGATATTTGGATAAACCTTCCGCCTTGATTTAAAGCACCTTTATAATTGATTTTAATTATTTTTGATAATTCATTAAAATTTTTTTTGTTGTCTTTCCAAATGATAAGTTGGCTTGCCTCTCTATTAAGCATTTGTTTGATATTTTTGAGATTTGTTAATTTTAACAGATCTTTTTTTGATAGATCGC
>Ga0255760_10002407_pt1 | contig 17311 bp, 16 predicted proteins | sample 071ome_25_FD_179960 | JGI IMG/M metagenome (GOLD analysis project Ga0255760, IMG submission 179960) | Coastal salt marsh microbial communities from the Groves Creek Marsh, Skidaway Island, Georgia - 071410BT metaG (version 2) | ecosystem: Environmental > Aquatic > Marine > Intertidal zone >... | reverse complement strand
TACCACGTCTCGCTGCCGTTCTCGCCCACGGGTTCTTTCTCGACGACAACGACGGGCGGCGAGAAAACGACGAAACGACGGAATTGAAACCGCTCTTCGACGCGGAAGCGGCGGCGGCGGCGGCGGTAGTTGCCATGATGACTGTTTTGTGCGCGCGTCCGGGGTGTTTCTCTCTCTCTCGTATCTTTTTTTTGGAAAGGGGACGACGTTTCAAAACAAAAAAAAAATCGCTGAAATTTTAAATTTAGGGTTTTCATCTTTGCGGCTTTTTTTTCCCTCACACAAAAACAAAAACCAAACTTTGTTGTGTGTCGGCTCTGCTGCTTTGAAATGTTGTTGTTTTCGAGAGCGGCGACGACGACTCTGAAACCCATCTCACCACCGCGTCGGTTCGGTACCGTCGTCGTCGCGTCTTCGCGTTCTTCTTCGTCTTTCTCCTTCGTTGGCGCGCGTTCTTCGGTGGCGCGCGTTTTCGAACAACAACAGCAGCAACGAAGAAAGAAAAAGCGGTGTTGTTGTTGTTCTCGTTGTTCGGGAAGAAGCTGTCGTTCCTTCGTCGTCGCGAGCGGTAACCGCGACGACGACGACGATAACGACGGGAGGAAACAAAGCTTTGCAGAAAATGAAGACTCTGGGAAGATTGGGACGAATAGGCGAGCGAGAACTGGGATATTAAACCGCGTCCCGAACGTGGCGCAATCGAAAGACATTTTACTGAGCGGTTTGAAACGTTCGCAACGAATCACGCACACGTCCGGCTTGCGCGTGCCGCTGCTGAAGGAGAGAAACAAGTCGGCGAAACAACTGGACGGGCTGACGACGGCGCTGTGCAAACCGTTGGGGGAGTACGTGAAAGGGTTTCCGAAAATAGAGCGATTACATCCGTTCGAGAGAGCTTTGTTAGAGTTAACGGTGGATCCGGAGGTGTACGCGAAAACAATAGCGGAGGTTGACCAGGCGAGGAAATCGATGCTGACGATGGGGAAGGAGTACTCGTCGAGGGCTAAGAACGGCAAGACGGAGAAAGAGACAAAAGCTGTTCGAGAGGAAGGCTTTAAAAATATGGAGGCGAGGTTTGTAAAGTCGCAGGCAAAGTTTGAAAAGTTGAAGGAAATGGCGAAAAAATTGAGGCGATTGCCGGTTGCCGAGTTGGAGACGCCGACGGTGGCCATGGTCGGAGCACCCAACGTAGGCAAATCAAGTTTAGTTAGAAGCGTCTCGAGCGGTGTGCCCGAGGTGAACAATTATCCGTTCACGACGAGAGGGGTTGTCATGGGACATTTTTTTATCGAGGACAGACGTCACGTGGTGACGGATACTCCCGGTTTGATCTTCCGAGTGGACGAAGAGCGAAACAAGATTGAGAAATTGGCCATCGCGACATTAGAACACTTACCGGTGTGCGCAGTGTTCGTCACCGACTTGAGCGGTTTGAGCGGTACGAGTGTAGAGGACCAGTTGGCGTTGAGAGAGGAGTTACGGGAGAGATTCGCGAGCAGACGACCTTGGTTAGACGTTTTGAGCAAGTGCGAGTTAGTCCCCGCTTTAGGCGGGAAATTGGACGAGAGTTTAGAGAGCACGTGGACGGAGGAGGACACGAAAAATACCGAGGCGGCGGCGAAAATGTTGAAAGAAAGTGGAGCAATGGTCACATCTGTAGCCGACGGGGTCGGCATCGCCGAGCTGAAAGCAGCTTTAGAGAACGAGCAGCTATACGATTCGATTTTGGAGTTGAAGAGAAGTAAATTTCGTGCAGACGACGACGAGGACGACGAGGGCGAAGAGCGATCATGAAAACAACGTATATAGAAAGGAAATGTACCAAAACGAGATGGTGATTGAAATAGAGTGCGTGTTGTATTGTATAGTATCTGATATATTTGTTGTACTGTAGCTAAATGGACAATATTTTTCTTTTATCTTTATGTTTGTTTGTACAGTGTGTATTTATTTTACTTTCTCCTTCTCTTTTCTTCTTTTCGTTCAATTTTTGGTCAATTCTCCTTCCAATCCATTTCTCGGTTGATACTCTGCTTCTTGTAAAGATGACAAAGATGCGCTTCCTTCGCGGCCTAACGCGAGGTTCACCATAGACCCAGCTTTGTTCGGGCTATTCGCAAATCGTTCGAAATCGATCGAACTTCTTCGCATTTTCGCTTTTGATTCTTGTTTCTGCGAAGCAAACTGATGGAACTCGTCCACTGAACGCGCTCGCGAAAGACTTCTTTCCGGAGGTTCTTGCGGAACCTCGTCGCTGACGTCGTTAAACTGTAAGAGCTCGACCAAACCTTTACCATCGTTCATGCTGTTCACCAAACCAACGAGCAACTCCGCGATTTGGTCGGAATCGTCGACGAAGTAATGCGCGGGCGAACGCTTGCGTCCAACCGTACACGTGAACACCGAGCCGAAATGAACGTCCGCTTTCTTCTTTTTGGTATCAACGACAGAACCGAGCGATTCTGCGTAGGATTCGTTTGGATGCAAATGTGAAGGGCCGTGGCCTCCTAACTCGCTCGTTTTCTCCGCCGACAAGGCATGATGACCGCGGAATGAGGTTTGGCGTCTCGGTGCAGAGCGCTCCGGCAGTTTCATCGGCGTCACGACGAGCGGATTGTTCTCACTGTCTACAGTTTCGTAGGTCGGTGGCGTTTCACGTCCCGACGCATCGTCACCAAGGCCGCCATTACCGTTGATATTCACTTGATTGAATGCGTCTGCGAGACCTGACGATAAATCTGTCGGCGAGTACCCGTTCTTGGTATTTCCAGATTCCCCATCTACAGGAGAGCCGCCTCGGGAGGATTCGGCCGATACACCGTGATCACCGGTGTGCGAATCCAAATAAGTAAAGATATCTTCATCGCGACCGAGGAAATGACCGGCACAAAACGCAAAGTCGATTTCTTTCTGTCCGCCTTTACCATCTTTGGCAATCATTTGTACAATCTTATCGACGGCGACGCCCTTGGAAAGTCCAACTGGTCTCGCTTCGACCGATTTCATGCCCTGTATGATGTCAACGTTTGCGTTTGATATCGGTCCAGTCCACAAGTGTTGAAGCAGATCGCGCGCTTGTTGTCGCCCAAAATCAGGATCGGAATATTTATACGACCAGACCAAAGACGTCTCGCGAATTTCCACGTAACTCCTCGGCGTGCGCTCGCAAAAGTATTCGAAAACGACTTGGACGGACTCGAGCCAGTCGAGTTGCGACATTTCAACGAGCGTATGCCATTTTGGAGGTAATTTCGGAACTTTAAACACATCTTTCTTTTCTTCTTTGTGCTCTTCGTCTTCATCATCGTCGCCGTCGCCGTTGTTGACCTCATTCTCGTCCTCATTCGTGATTAACGGCGGGCGTATAAAGCACCCGTTTTCGGCGACGATCCAAACTTTTGGTAAAACGGCAAACTTTTTGGCCAACTTGTGTCTTTCTGAGCCGGAAAAGATACACACAGTCGTGTTGGGATCATCGCACAATCTCGCGATGCATTCTTGCGAAACGCTGTGTAACGGCGATACGTCGCCAGTTTTTGGTTTGATAATTTTGTTCACGTTGCGGCTTTTAATTCGGTCAGCTTGTGAACGCGAATCTTTCTTTGTCAACGTCGCATTGAATCCTAAAATAACCAAACGCTGTCTCGATTCCGTGAATGGACCAATTAAATCACTCGCGCGTAATCGCGGCGGAATTCGTAATCTTCTCAATTCGGCTTCTACATGCGTATCGTTCAATTCAGCAATGAACGTATCCGCCCACGCTTGCGAAGTGTGCACCTCAACGTGAGAAAAGTTGAACTTGTGTCTCTCTCTTCTTTCGGCTTCCGGCATTGTCAGCGCGTCATCGATGGCTTGCGCGACTTCTGTCACGTTCCATGGGTTTACCAAAATCGATCCAGCGCCTAGAGATTGAGCAGCGCCCGCAAATTCAGATAATATCAAAACGCCCGCATTTTGACTTTGGCACGAAACATACTCGTACGAGACTAAATTCATCCCATCGCGTAAAGAGGTCACCAAACAGATATCAGTAACCGCATACAACGCAGTTAACTCTGCAAACGATAAAGAACAGTCCAAGTGTTGAATTGGAACCGATCCCAACGTCCCAAACCTCCCGTTAATTCTACCAACTATTTCGTGCACCTGGGACGTCAGCTTTTGATACTCTGGAACGTCCGATCGCGTCGGGACAGCAATTTGTACCAAAACTACTCGGTCTCGCCACTCCGGATGTTCGTTTAAGAATTTTTCGTACCCTAGCAGTTTCTGTGGAATCCCTTTGATCATATCCAAACGATCAACTCCCAACATAACTTTCCGTCCTTTGAACCTCGCCTTCAACTCCAATATGTGATCTTGCACAACTTTCGTCGCCAACGCGTCGTGAAACCGCGTCGGATCGATCCCAATCGGGAACGCTGCGACTCTCGTGAAATTTCCACCATCTTCAACGCCATCTGGTCTTCCTTCGAACGCTAGAATTCTCGAACAAGAAGACACAAAATGTCTAGCGTAATCGTACGTGTGAAACCCGACCAAATCCGCCTTCAAAACCGAAATGAGCAACTCTTCTCTCATCGGTAACGTCCTATATATCTCCGAACTCGGAAACGGCGTGTGTAAAAACCATCCGATCTTCATCTTGTCGTCGTTCTTTCTCAACATTTGCGGCAACAACATCAAATGGTAATCGTGGCACCAAACGATATCCCCCGGTACAAACACGCTCATAATCGCCTCCTCGAACAACTGGTTCGCGGATATATATGCTAGCCACTGACTGGCCATATCTTTCGTTGAACTCAGTTTCGGTTCAAACGTCAACGGAACGTAATTAAACAGCGGCCATAAAATATTATTGCAATACCCGTTGTAATACAGCTCGACTTGGTTCCGGGTCAACCAGATCGGCAAACATCTCTTCTCCAACAACGTCTCCGTCAGCGCGTCTCTATCCGGTCCTTCGTCGATGAATACCCCGGGCCAACCAACCCATAGCATTCCGTAATTCTTCCCTACCCCTAACAAAGCGCTCACTAACCCTCCGCTGGAAACCGTCAACCCCCACTTCCCATCTTCGCCCTTCTTCACGCTCACCGGAAGTCGATTGGCCGCGATAATCAATCGCGCATTAGAAGCTTGCGTAGCCACAGCCTGCGCAACATTATCCTGGCCTTCCGCGCCAATCACTGACGGTTGTTTCTCACCTTGCCCGAGCTCTGAAACGCTCTTCTGATCGGAATCCTCGCGCGCGGAAACTTCCGATTTCATATCTTCATCCAAGACTGAAAACGACCGATTTCGTCGCAATTGTTCTCGTTCGCGAATTAATCGATCCACCCGGGTCGTGTCTTCCAATCGCGCCAAATCCGTCGCCGAGGACGCGTTCTCCTTCACTTTCCCTGAAGGCCCTCGCGATTTCGGCCGGTGCAGCTGCGAAGACGACCCGCCGACGCCCTTCATCTGCATCTCTTCTTGACTTTTGTTCAGATGTCCCAACAGACCTCCCCCACCGAGAGAGGAAGAGTTGTTGTAATGCTCTCCCCCACCGCTGCTACGTCTCGGCGACGTCATCCCCGCGCCGCGCCCGGCGTCCGTCGAGCGTCGCTTCTCTTTCAAGACCTCTTCGTCCTCGATAATCATCGCCGACTCCATGATGATGATTATACTCTCTCTCTCTCTCTCGGCTCAAGCGGTTTAGCTAATGAGGATAATTTTTGTCTCTTGACTCCTATCTTAAAGCGTCGTTTCGCCTCCTCGTGACTCATCTTTTTTTTTTCGTCACGAATCAGATTTCAAAATTTGCCGAGTGAAGAAGGCAAGGTACACACAAAATTTGCCTGCCGAATGAAGAAGGCGAGGTACCACGCGAAAAGAATAATAATCAAAAATAGAGAGCGCACAATGACGATGATAATAGATAGCATTAAAACACAGAAAAAAACGGCGAGCCGCACGGGCAGCGCTTGATTATGTACACAGATGAATTAATTGGTCGCATCCTGCAACAGCCTTTTGGCGTTTTCCAAGCCTTGTTCGCTGCCGATGCCTAACATGTCCGCGATTTCTTCCAAGCGGATTTCGGTTTCGATGGCGTCGAACGCGATGGTTTGTCGACCATCTTTATCGTCTTCTTCCTTGCGAACGCGGACGTGGGTTTCGCCGAACGCGGCGACTTGTGGTAGGTGTGTGACGCATAAGACTTGTTGGGAGCCATCGACGGCGAGTTTCTTTAACGCGGCGCCGATTTTAGTGCCAACGCGCCCGCCGACGCCGGTGTCCACTTCGTCAAAGACCGAGATGGTTGGAGATTCGGTAGTTTCGTTGTTTCGGACGTGTCGTTCGCCCATGGCGGGAGCCATTTTCATAGCAAGCATCAGTCTCGCTTTTTCGCCGCCGCTAGCTATGGAACTCATTGGTCGCAACGGTTCCGAAGGACCCGGTGCTAAGAGAAACGTTGCTCGATCGAGACCGCGAGGACGGACCAAGTAAGCAGCGGTTTCGTCTTCGCCGATTTCTCCGCATCCTGGGACTTGCAACTCGTTCGCTTTTAAAATCGACGTCCTTTCTAAATCAATTATTTCGTCACCAGAATCTGTCGTCAATTCTATTTGACTAAAGTTAGAATCTTCATCGTCCTCTTCGCCGAGTTCTCCTCGCGAGGAAGACGAAGACGGCGTCCACGACAACGTGACATCAAATCGACTGCCTTGCATTTCTAAAGACTCCATAGCAGCCGTAACGGCCGTGCGCAAGCTCGAGCCGGCATCGCGTCTCGCGACGGCTAAATCTAACGCGAGAGACCCCGCTTTCGCTCGCGCCGAACGTAATTTTTCTTCGTTTTCTTCTCTTTCGTCCTCGGACGTAGCCGCGGCGTCCAACTTGTCTCGTAGTTCATCCGCAATCTCACACATTGAAGTGGCCGTGCGAATACCTTTACCCATCATTTTACCGAGCTTATCGAGATCGCGGAGTCGTTCTTGGATTTCCTCTCTGCGCTCTGGTCTCGAATTCAAGGATTCCATGTATCTTTGTAACATTTTTTCGGCTCGGTCCGTGGCGTTCTCCGCCTCGTGGAGTAACTCGATAGCTTCTCGCAACGCCTCGACATCCTCGCTATTTTCGTCTTCCTCCTCCTCATTTTCTCCGGTCGCTCCATCTGCGTCGTCGGCGGACTCGCTGCTGGAAGTCATTTGGTCAGCTCTCCTTTCCGCCTGAGAGAGCACGCTTCTCGATTCGTACAGCGCTTCCTTCAAAGACGCTTTGGATCCACTCTCGTGGTTCGATAGCGAATTTAGCGCCGATGCGCACGTCTCCCAGTTCGACCTTTGACTTTCCATTCGTCTCAACTCGCGTTTTAACTTTGCGTCCTCGCCTGGAACCGGATCAACTTTGTAAAACGCGTCTAAAATCGCCTCAATCTCCTCCTTCTCTTCCTCGGTCAATTCGACATTCGCCTCAACTAATTTCGTCGCAATTCGAACATTCTGCATCGCAATTTCGAACGCATCGGCGTATTGTTGGACATTCGCCCAGCTATCGAGTTCATCCAACTGCGCTTTTTCATTCGCTAACGCTAAACTCGCGTTTTGGCCGTTGAAGTCAATTAAAATGTTTCCGATTTGTCTCAACACTTTAACCGGAATGGCTTTGTTTTGAATCTTGCACAACGATCGCAACCTGTTATTCGCGGTGCTTTGCAATTCTCGATACAAGTCCACCGTCTGTGCACCTTCTCGGTTCAACAAAGACTCGATATCCTCCATCCCATTTTCTAACAAACACCGACGAAGTTTCCGCACGGTGTCTTCGGCGCAGTAAAACGTCGCGGCTATTTTCGCCGTCTTTGCCGGCACACGAATCGAATCCTCTCGACCAGCCGCACCAGTAATTTGATCGATCGCGGACAACAACACCGATTTTCCGGAACCCGACTTACCAGTGATGACGTTCAATCCCGGTGAAAAGTGAATGGTTTGTTGCGAGACCAACGCAAAGTCTTTCAAATGCAGCCTTTGCAAATGCGTTTGTTGTTGTTGTTGATTAGCTCGCGGAGGTGAAGAAATGATCCTTCGAGAGTTCCTAACATTCGTCGCAAACATCCTTCGTTTCGAAACAGACGACGACGAAGAAAAGCTTCCGACGATCTGTCGCGGATGGTGCGACTTTTGTTGTGAACATCGCATCATCATCGTCGTCGTCTTCGTCGCGGTAAATGCTTTTTTCAAATCTTTCGCCCGAAGATACATGCACACACGAAAAGCTTTTAATAAGAAAGAAAGAAAGAAAGGAAGAAAGCGTGTTTTGTTTGCGCAGATACAAAAAGGTGTTAACTGCGCGACGAGAAACGCGCTTTCTCTCTCTCTCTCTCTCTCTCTCTCTCAGACACTCTCTCCGCGCGTGGTGGTCGGAGCTTTATTTATATTTTGTGGAGCGTGCTCTCACTCTAGTTCGTTGAATTTTGAAAAATCGATAGTTTAGGGTTTTGGTAGATTTTACAAAGCAAAAAGGAAAGCGCGGCGTTTCCCAACGCCTCAGAGAAGAAGAAGAGCAAGAGAGAGGTACCTATCGATCGGTATTCCTCGGAGAAGAGAGAGAGAGAAGAGCAGAGAAGGCATTCGTTCTCTTTTGCGCGGAGAGTCGCAATTCTGGTGGGGAGAGAGACTTGAGAAAGAAAGAGACGGAGGAGGCGTAAAACGCGCGCGCGATGTCTTCTTCATCCCGCGGATTGGAAGGCGACGAGAGTGCTAAACAACAACCGCTCCTTCTCGCGCGCGCGCCCATCTCAAACCGGACTGGGTTTCTGAACACGCCCCATAAAGGCACGAAATTGGAATTTGCGCATCATCGAGGGGTTGAAGGTGGCGATGGAGTTCCGTTTCTCGCGAGAGTTGGTTTTGCATTGCCTCTGTTGTTTACCGCGACGCTGCTCTCGTTCGTCTTGTATTGGGGCGCGTTGCTGTTCCCGCCGTTCGCGGTGATTTTTATATGCGCGTTCATCTCCTACGGGTGGGTTAAAGGGATTTTGTATTCGTTTTCGGCGTTGTTTATTGGCATTCCGCTGTCGCATTTGTATAGAACCGCGGATTGGAAGCAGTTAGGGAACGATAGCCGGAAGAAGAGTCCACTGTTGGAACGAACGCTCGGCGTTTCCGAGGAGGACGGGAAGGCGTTGGGATTGGCACATCCACACTCATCCGCAGAAAGTGCCGCGAAAGAAAGTTATGAAACGACGAGCGCTTCAACGAGCGAACAGAGGTTAAAAATGGAGGTTCCGACGTGGACGTCAAAGTTTGACAACAAGGAGAAGCGAACCTTGACGGAGAAGTTCAAAGATTTGACTCACGTTGTGATTGTGCCGACGTACAGGGAACCTTTGAACGTCTTGAGAAAGACGTTGAACACATTAGTCGCGCAGACGTGCGCGAAAGATAAAGTCGTCGTTATCATAGCCACGGAAAAGAACGATAAAGAGGCAATAGGGAAAGTAGAGACGTTAATTGAGGAGTACGGTAAGAATCTGTTGGGCTTATTTTACACGGTGCACGAAAAAATATCTCCAGCAGAAACAGATGGAAAATCTAGTAACGTAGCCTGGTGTGCCAGATGTGTGCAACACACGATGTTAGAAAAGTGGAACTACGTCCCAGAACAGATCTTAGTGACAGTCTGTGACGCGGATACGTATTTTGACGAACAGTTTTGCGAGTGTTTAAGTTACACGCACGCGCAGAATATGGAGCCATACAATTGCACGTATCAATCCGCAGAGAATGAGTTTCCAAACGTATGGATGGTTCCGACTTTAGTAAGAGTAAAAGCGGTGGTAGATTCAATCAACATGTTGGGGATGCTTTCCTCGAAATACGCGGTACCTTATCCGTACGTGTGTTACTCGCAATCCTTGCGGACGATTATGGATGTCAATGGGTGGGACGTGGACGTCGTTCCGGATGATTTCCACCACTTCATGAAATGTTTCTTCAAGAAAGGCGGTCATTTCCGATTGGTACCGATATTCATGCTCACCGGGAATAACGCGCAAGAACACACGAATTGGTTTAGCGCCATGCGATCTCGTTATCGTCGCGCCAAACGCGATGCCTGGGGTGCGATTGATTTATCCTACATCTTATCGCAATGGTACCAAAAAAGGGACGTGTTGAACAAACGAGAAGCATTTATGCTTTTCGTCGACGTCATTGAACATCACGTCTCATGGTCGTCGTATTTCTTAACCGTCATGCTCGGAGGGATGATGTCAGCTTGGTTAAATCCGGAGTTGGAAACGTACCCATTTGGGATTGGTATTCGCGCGATGGCGTTGATTGCATTTGGTCCGATTTTGTTCGCTACTTGGGCGTACATTGTATGCGACTTTTACGTCCGAATGTTTCTCGTGCAAGATAGAAAGTATTTCGAGGCGAATTCGGCGCCGTTGTGGTGGCAAATCACCAGTCAAGTCCAATGGCTGCTCATGCCTCTGGCCGATTTTATCTTTTCAGCGGTGGCGGCGTTGGACGCACAGTTGCACATGGCATTGTGGCCAAAGATGAGTGGATATCGTGTCTCGAAAACGGTCGATAGGAGTAACTTAGAGTATAAAATTGCACAAAGACACATCATGCCGAACGGAACTTGGCGAAGTGAGCCATTTTTGAACGACGTGAATATCAGTACAAACCGCGGTGGGAGTGCGAAGAAATCAAGTTCGAGTAACGGGTTGTACCACGCGATTGAGAGCGATGGGTCAGATGCGCGAAGTGAAAGAGAAAGTAATCATGCTCGAGGTTTATAGAAAATCATATTATGTTTAGCCTTGTATTGTATCAATGTTGTAATCCGATAGCGCGTAGATTAATGAAATAGTTCCTCAAACGATGAGTTCTCTCGATTCCTCGACATTCGCTTTGGCAAACTCGTATATCGGCGTGGAGCCTAACGAGACGTGTTCGGTAAGCGTCGCGATCGTTGGAAGGACGAACGTTTCCGCAAAAGAAACTTGATTCTTCCAATCAACGTGACCGTCCTTGACAACTTCGCGTTTTGTATTTCTCTTTTGTTCACTCATAGCCGCGTGAACCCACTTCAAATGTATTTCTCGCGGACGAGCAAAGTGGGCTAAATCTGCCGATTTCATAATAATTTGTGCAGCATTCCCCGACCTATTCAAATTCTCATCGTGTTTCGATAAATCTGTGCTTAAAATACTCGTCGCCACGACATCTTCAATGTATGCAATTTGGGATGTCGTTAAACCGCCATCGCACTCGAGGTCCTCGCTTTTGCCGCACAACGCGCCTGATCTTCGCAACAGCTCCAAAGTGACTTCACAGGAAACCATTTCCGAAAGCGATTGTCCGTTATACCGACGTTTGATATCTATGCGATCTTTCGCCAACGTCGCGTTATCACAACCAGGATGATAAATATCGTGACCAATCGCTGCGACGAGCAACGAAAACACCGAAATCGGATCCATGACCGTTTCCTCGGTAATCACGTCCGCCAAAATCGCAAAGGTCGCGTGCACAACTTCACACGCGTGCGCTACATTATGATAAGGCAGGTTATCGATATCCACGTATCCACGCTCGACGTTTTGAGCGAAGATAAACAACTTTTCGCGATTGATTAAAGCGAAAATTTCCTTCACGTCCTCTCTTTTCCTCTCGCCAACGCCTCCGCTCGCGAGAACGTCGAACGCCGCCATGAACAATCGAGCCAACGGGAACTTTTTATCGCGCGAAGAAGACGCGTACTCGAAAGCATCGAAGGACCATTTCGCGAGCGCAGAAATCTCCTCCTCGAGCGACTCCATCGCTTTCCAAACGTTCTCGTCGTTTTTGTTACGCTTTTTCTCAGCTTTCGCACCGGTGGTGATGATCTCGTCCACGAACGAGAGAGACGGCGACAAAGATTCGCGCGCACACACAAATTCCACGTCTTTCTTCTCCGTCGTCTTCATCGAAGTCGCGGGTTTGTCCGCGAAGAATGGAAGTTTCTTCTTCGCGGCGTCCAGGGCGTTCACGACCGCGCACAACACACACATGTCTTTTTTTTAAAGCTTTTGAATTTGAAAAAAAGAATGCGTTTCTCGAGAAGAAACAACAAAAAAAAACTCATCCCGATGGCCGCGAGCGCGAAGCGGCGAGCGACGAAGAAAAAACTGCTCTGTTTCGCGCTCCTCGCGATCGTTTTTACGGTTTTAGCGAAACACGTTCGCACGCACGACCATCGCGCGCGAGCGGAAGCAGCGGAACGACAACAACAACAACAACAACAACAACAACAAGGGCGAGACGGCGCGCGAAAAGCAGTTAAAGAGGAGGAGTTCGGATTAGACGCGAGCGTTTTGAAGAAGGAGCAACTGGTGGGAGAAGTTGAAGAGGAAGCGTCGGAGGATGAACCAGAGAAAACGACGCCGTCGTCAAGAGATAGAGAAAAAATAGGCGGTAAGTGCACCCAGCCGTACGATGTGCACACCGAATACGCCGGCGCCGTTGTAAAGTGGGGAGAGAAAAATATCTTGAACTCGGCGGACGAGTGTTGCCGGGCGTGCGAGACAACCGAGGGGTGCAACGCGTTTGTATTTTGCGCGGACGAGAGAGGATGTTCGGGACGAAGATTTGGCGAGTGTTGGCTGAAGAAACAAATACCGAGCGGCGCGATGCGGGTGAAGATGTCGGAAGGCATGGACGTGCGATGGACTTCTGGAGCGTTGTACACGAACGAAGAGTTTTTCTCGGCGCAAGACGAGAAAAAGAAAGAAGAAGAGTTGAGAAGGAAACAAAGGGAGAAAGTAGGAAACGTGAGAGCGTTCTTTGATGTGTCTGTTGGTAACACTCGTGGTCGCATAGAGTTTATACTGTACGCTGAAGACTGTCCGAATCATGTCAATGCGTTTCGAGCGCTTCTCAAAAACGAAGGCCTAAATGGAGACGGATATAAAGGTTCACATTTCTATAGGATTCTCGATAAATTTATAGACCAAACGGGCCCCGTGAAAATGAGTGGTGTGAAGAGATTCGACGACGACGACTACGGGTTACATAATCTAAAACACGATCGATTCGGACTCCTCTCAAGCGCAAATTCTGGGCCGAATACAAACACGGGGCATTTTTCTATAGTCGTTGCTCCGGCGCCTCACTTGGACACGCACTACACGATTTTCGGCGAAGTCGTCGCGGGAGATGACATCGTGTGGGCCATAAACGATTTGGATAAATCGAAGCCTCAACCGGGCGTGAAAGCCGTGATTGAGGACTGCGGCGAGTTGTAGAACAAACAATATTTGTTAGACGCTGTACTACCATTCTATGTAATATTACAAATGATGCTATTTTTGTTTACGGATACGCATGAGCTACATGCAGTACCTATCTAGGGAAGAGCGTTTTGTTTCATCTCGTCACTTACTCGGAACGCAAAACCGCTCCGGAGGAAACCATCTCTCGCCTAACGTCACGTACACTTTCTTATAGTCTGGTTTCCTAAACAACGTCCCTCTTTCCAAGTTCCTCTTCTTCTTCCCCTCGTAGTTCGCGGTGTCCACCTTCAAAACCTCAATCCCGTGCACGTCCGTCAAAAACGTCTTAATCTCTGTCTTCGTCACGTTCGGCGTCGTTATGAACGTCGCGACTTCGAGCCCTCGCATCCGCGCTTCCTCGCTCGGTGCGACCAGTCGCAATTGGAGGTTCGGGAAGTGAATCTCTCGCTTTTTCGGGTTTGGGTTTGGTGGCGTCGGCGCGCCTTTCAAAGCCGCCGCGCCGCCGCCTCTGCTGGCTCGTCGCAGCGCTTCCTCCACCTGCGCGCGTTTGGCCAACGCCCACCATCGGCGGCGCTCCGACGCGAGCTTGTTGGTCGCTCTCGACGAAGACATTTTTTGTGAAGTCTTGAAAGAATGTAAGAGAGAGACCTTTTTTTCCCTTGAATCGTTCCCCAAAAAAGGTCCAACCTTTCTTCTCTGAAAAAATTTTAGAGGCCGAAGACCCAAAACGCGAGAGAAGTAAAAAAAAAATCAGGAAAAGCGTCATAGTTTGTCACACTCTTATCACGCACGAATTGATAATGGTCCGAATTTCTGTGCTCAACGATACGTTGAAGGTACGCTTTCGCGCGCACGCGCAGCTTCAGAACGCGGAACGCGCAGTCGCGTGGTCGCCACCGCGCGCGATTTCCGAATCTTTTTTATAGCATTTTTTTGTTTCCCTGTTTCTTTTTTTTGCTCCCTTTTCTACTACGGGGGAGTGCTCTCTCTCTCTTCTGCGCTGTTTTGGTACATTTGGAGCGTGTTCGTGTACTCACCGCGTGTTTTTCTCAATCCTGAACAGGCGATGTACAACGCCGAAAAGCGTGGAAAGCGTCAGGTGTTAGTCCGCCCGGTTTCCAAGGTGGTTATTAAATTCTTGCAAGTCATGCAAAAGCACGGTACGTTTACTTTTAGTTTCAACACACTCAGCGCGCGTTCGTCGTGAAGGAGAGACCCTAATGGAATTTTTCGATCTCTCTTCGTCGGGGAAGTCACTCGCGTTCTTCCTCTTCGTTCTGGATGTTCGGGAAGTAGAGGCGAGAACGCGAGGAGTGCGCGTCCGCGGATTGGGTGGACGTTTGGATTTTTACGCGCGGAAAGAAGAGCAGAGCGGTGGAAAGGATCCGTGTCTTGAAATTTTCTCGTCGTCGTCGTCGTGTCGTGGGCCCTAGAAGAAGAAGAAGAAGAAAAAAGCAGACACACCCGAAGCTCTCTTGTTCTCGTTCTAGTTTTATTTTACTCACGCTCGTGTTTCTCTCTCCCCTTCTTTAAAACAAACAGGCTACATCAACGAGTTCGAATACATCGACGATCACAGAGCTGGTAAGATCGTCGTCGAGTTGAACGGCAGAATCAACAAGTGCGGCGTCATCTCCCCGAGATATGATTTGTCGCACCACGACATTGAGGAGTGGGTCGGGCGCTTGTTGCCGTCTCGTTTGTTCGGTACCATCGTCATGACGACTTCGTCTGGGATCATGGACCACGAGGAAGCGAGACGCCGCAAGGTTGGGGGCAAGGTGCTCGGGTTTTTCTATTAATTTCATCGAAAGAAGATTTTAAAAGAGAAAAGAGAGAGAGTTGATGTTGCACCACACCACACCATCTGCATAATGATATAGAAGAGAGAGAAAATTAGCTTCCTTTGTTGTTTTACCAAACAGTATTAGTTTTTTATTATATTAAAAAAATTTAAGAATCTTGCAACCATCTCGCGGCATCGATGGCGTAATACGTCAAGGTCAAGTCCGCACCAGCGCGCTTGATCGCCATCAACGATTCCAAAACCGCCGCTCTCTCGTTCAAGTACCCGGCAGCCGCCGCGGCTTTCAACATGGAGTATTCGCCGGAAACTTGGTACGCAGAAATCGGCAACGTCGTGTTGTCCTTCAGCATTTTGATGATGTCCAAGTACGCGCCAGCTGGTTTCACCATCATGATATCCGCTCCTTCCGCTTCATCTAACGCGGATTCTCTCAAGCACTCGCGGACGTTCGCCGGGTCCATTTGGTATTCCGCTTTATCTTTCGGGATCTTCCATCCTTCGCTGCCCGGAGGCGGCGCCGAATCCAAAGCCTCTCTAAACGGTCCGTAATACGCCGAGTTATATTTCGCCGTGTACGACATGATGCTCACGTTCGTAAAGCCTTCGTCGTCCAAAGCTTGTCTGATAGCTCCAACTCTCCCGTCCATCATATCCGACGGCGAGATGACATCCGCGCCCGCTCTCGCTTGAGACACGGCTTGTTGGCACAAATAATAAACCGTCTCATCGTTCATGATCACCCCGTCCGAACGAACCATACCATCGTGGCCCATGGTGTTGTACGGATCCAACGCGACGTCGGTATACACCTCCAAATCCGGAAACGTATCCTTCAACAACGAAATCGATCGTTGCGCCAAACCTTGCGGATTGAACGCCTCCTTCCCGCACGCCGTCTTCAAATGATCCGGCGTTTTCGGAAAAACGACGACTTGGTTCACCCCAGCCGCTCTCGCTTCCGCAACTTTCTTAATCATACCAGTCTTAAACGATAATCGGTCTTGGCCTGGCATAGACCCAATCGGAATGTTTTCGTCGCCTTCGTCGTGGACGAAAATCGGATAAATGAAGTTATCCGGCGTCAAAATGGTCTCTTGGAACGCTTTGCGAACCGTCGGAGATCGTCTGTTTCTTCTCGGTCGAGAGGCTAAATCTTGCGGGGGGACAACCGGCATTCCTTCCGGGTTAATCGGTGGGACTCTGGTCGTTTCCGGTCTGTCCGCCGCGCATCGCGTCGTCGATTGTTTTTTCATCGATCTCACCTTTGACGATGATGATGCCGTCATCTTCGCGCCGGTGAACGCGGAAGAAGAGGAAGTCATCGCGGCTGAAAATCCACTCATGGTTTCGCGTGCGCTCGAAAAAAGTGTGTGCGTGTTCTTCTGGTGCGAAAGCTTTGCGTGAGGTTGCGCGCGTAAGTTGTCACAGACCGTGCTCTCAAAGTGTAGATTGAGAGATGGGCGATTATGTTTTTCTAACAATATCCAAAAATATCCACCAAAAGAGATCCTAAACCCTAAACTCTCACACCCTAAACTCTAGGTGCCACTTTTTTTAATGCACAAAGAAGAAGAAGAAGAAGAAGCGCTGAAGCGCGGCAGAGTAGCGGGGAAAGAAGAGCGCCTCGTAGTGGTGACATCAAGAACGAGAACGAACCGACAAAACACACACGTTTAATATAATAAAGTAAAATGGGCAAACGTAAATCGAAAGCGCCTCCACCGAAGAAAGTCCAACCGAAATTGGACACCACCTTCACGTGTCCGTTTTGCAATCACGAGAAATCGGTCTCCGCGAAGTTGGACTTTCAGCAGTACAAAGGGTTGGTGGAGTGCTCGGTGTGCGGACAGAAATACGCGTGCACGATCGATGATTTATCAGCCGCGATCGACGTGTATTCGGATTGGATCGACGCGTGCGAACGGTTGAACGCGCCCGGAGGAGGAGGTGGAGGAGAAGACGACGACGAGGAAGAGGAGGAAGAGGAGAGAAGGAAAGAAGTACGGGCGGCGGACGCGGCGGACGAGGAGTTGAGAAAGAAGAAGAAAAAGAAGCAAAAGACAGAAGGGAAGAGAAAAGACGACGAGTACGAGAAGGATTTTATCGATTCCGAGGAGGACGAGGAGGAAGATTTTGGCGACGATAGCGAGAGTGATTAGAGAAGAGAAAGAAGAAGAAGAAGAAGAAAGTTATTATCATCGTTAACTATTATTGGCATGTGTTTA
>Ga0255760_10002398_pt1 | contig 17327 bp, 13 predicted proteins | sample 071ome_25_FD_179960 | JGI IMG/M metagenome (GOLD analysis project Ga0255760, IMG submission 179960) | Coastal salt marsh microbial communities from the Groves Creek Marsh, Skidaway Island, Georgia - 071410BT metaG (version 2) | ecosystem: Environmental > Aquatic > Marine > Intertidal zone >... | reverse complement strand
AAATTAAATGTAAAAAAAATAAATAAAATATTAAAAGTAATATATGATAAACTTATTAAACGCAAAAAATTTGTTGAATTAATGTATAATATTGATAATATATATGAATTTTTAATGTTCCAATATTCAGAAGAAAAAGAAGAAATTGAAGTAGATAAACAAAACATTATTGAAATTGCTGATGTTAAAGAAGATATAGTAATTGAATATTTTGATAATAATATAGAAAAAATTAATAAAAATTTATCAAAAATAAATAGCTATATTTCACGATTACATATTATTGTATTTTGTGGAATATGTTATATTGCTGCAATACAATTAGATAAGGCATAAAGAATAAATATTCTTTATTCTTTCCAAATTATATGCTTCAAATTTACTAATTATTTTTTTTTTTGAAAAAAAAATTATAAGAGCTAATAATTTAATCTATATAACAATATTATTTAAAGTTAAATCAAGCAGTGTAAAAAAAATAACGAGATCCATTTATTTGATTTCTATTTAAAGATATTCTCATATATATTATATAATAATATTATATAATATTAATCTATTTTCTTTATTCGCTTTTAAATATTTAATAATGAGTTCTGATACAAGTAGCAAGCGCTATTGTGGCAGCGTAAAATGGTATAACTATAAGCTTCTTTATGGTTTTATCACTTATCAAAATGATGATGGCGATTTTGATGATATATTTGTTTATATCAAAGATATTGTATCAAATAAAAAGAATAAATATCTAAATAAAGGAGAATATGTTGAATTTAATATTATCCCATGTGAGAACTATAATGAAGGAGAAGAAGATGCGCCTTCTGAAAGTTCAGATAATAAAGTTAAAGCAGGTGATGTAACTGGTATTAATCGTGGAATGCTACAACATGAATATATGCAAAATCCATATATTATAGCACTTAATAAATCTTCTAAATTTAAATCAAAAAAAGATGATGTAGCAGAAGAAGAAGAAGGTGAATGGAAGACAGTATCTAAGAAACGCTAAATTATAATTATTTTTATAATTACTATATAAATATAGTAAAATAATAAAAAAAAATTTTTAATTAAATTTTATATCTTAACTTATACTTTTATAATATATGACATAAATTGTTGTGCTTGTTTTTTATTATTTTCAATATCTTTTTCTAATTGTTTGATTAGTGTGTCATTATATTCACAATATTCAACAATCTCTTTTTGGCGTTCAAGGGATGGGATTGGGATTTTTAAATCTTGTAAATCCTTTGAATATACATGAGGTTGTGCTGTTCCGGTTTGTGATTTATATATTTTGTCTTGTGTAATTTTTACTAGATAATATAAATAATTGTTTTCAATATATTTATATTTTGGAATTATTGAAAAGCAATCACTCGCCCATACTTTTTTATCGTATTTACTTATAAACCCAGCATACGCACCACTTGAAGAACATAAAATTGTATTTTCATTAGTATTGTATTCATTATGAAATCCCATAGGTTTTTGACCACCACCAATAACAGGATATTCACCTTCTACTGTGGTTTTTTATAAAAAAAATGCTTTTTTTTTTATATAAATATAAGCACCATTGATATATAATTAAATTAATTCATTCAGCCTTTAATATGTCGTCATTCAATATTTTAGAAATTTTTTGCGTAAATGATGAAGTTAAATCATTTTATGTAAACAAAATTAATAATGATATGCAACATAATGATGATACAGGGCTTGACCTTATTACTGCTGAAACAATAACTATTCAACCTTTTGAATGTAAGCTTGTATCACTTGGTATTAAAACACAAATGCTTGAATTAAATACGAATAAAAATGTAGGATGGGAACTATGGCCTCGTTCAAGTATTTGTAAAACCCCTTTACAATTAGCAAATTCTATTGGTCTTATTGACGCTGGATATAGAGGAGAAATCAAAGCTCCATTTAGAAATCATAGTATGACACCTTATACTATTGAAAAAGGCTCCCGATTAGTTCAAGCAGTAGCGTTTAATAGGCATTCTATTCAAATTAATTTAGTAGATACTCTAACAAAGACTTCAAGAGGAGAAGGCGGATTTGGTTCAACTGGAAAGTAATTATAAATTAGAAATAAATTAAATTTTTTTACACCTCTATGGGCGGAAATCGACATCGCAATAGTAAACACAAGCGCATCGGACTTCCGTTCACTTGCGTCGGAGTCCGCGAGGCTTGTGTACAGTATGTTTTTTTACTTTCTTTTATTTTTATTATTTTTTTTATATCATTTATGATAAGTAAAAAAAAAATGATATAAAGATTATTTATTATATATATAATATATTAAATAAATAGAATTTTTAAATATGGAAGTAGATGTAATTCATAATAATAATAATATTATTAAATATAAATATACAATTCATGATATTTTTAGATTAATAAAAAAAATAAAAGAAAATAATAAAATTTTTAAAAATGTAAAAATTAATGAAGATATAATTAATGATATATTATCTTCTATTTTGATTTTTGTACTTTATAATAAGCAAAAATTAGATAATGATATTAAAATAGAATATAATATAAGTGATAAAAGATTACTTATTAATAATAAATTAGCATCTTTTCAAAAAATTAATAATTATTTAAAAATTTTTAAAATTATTATTCTAGAATTAATTAATGAACAAATTAAATTAAAACCATTTTGGAATGATGAATGTACAAATATTTCAAATATGATATGGTTACCAAATAATGAAGAAAAGAATATTATAAAATATAATAATATTACAATTACTACTATTAATAATAAAAATATTCAAAACATAAATATTTTAAATAAATACAATATAGAACAAGTAAATATAAATCAAATAAAAGAAAATATAGAAAAAGTAAAAGAAAAAAATATTATATTAAATAATAAAAAAATTGATAAATATAAAGAAATTAGTAAAACAAGTAAACCAACAACATTAATTAATGAAAATAAAATATTATATGAAGATGAAATAATGAGATCACGACAAATAAGAATATATCCAAATAAAGAACAATCTTCTTTATTTAAACAATGGTTTGGTATTACAAGATCAATATATAATAAAGTAATTTATGAATCGAGAACTAAAGAAATTGAAAATAAAAATAGTTTATTTAATTTTCAAACTTTAAGAAATACTTATATTACTTATAATAGTAAAACAAATGGTAAAAATGAAAATATTAAAGATTATGAATTAACTGTTCCAAAAGATGTAAGAGCAGAAACATTACGTGATTTAACAAAAGCATTTAAAATTACATATGATAAATATAAAAATAATAAAATTAGTCATTTTAAAATGAATTATAGAAAGAAAAAACAAGATCAAAGTATTGTTATACCATCAAGTGCTATTAAATACATTTTTGAAAAAGATAAGAAATGTAATAAAGATGATAAAAATCCAAAAAGACATAACTTATATATTTATAATACATATATAAAAGACAATATTCGATACTGTAAAAAAGATTTTAATAAAAACAAAAAATATTTCTTAATAAATAATAAATTTATTTATGATACACGGATAATCAAAAAGAATAATAAATATTATTTAAGTGTATGTTTTAAAGTTAAAAAAATAAATAATAATGTAACAAATAATATAGTAAGTTTAGATCCTGGATTTAGAACTTTTCAAACAGCATATAGTAATAATAAAATTATAGAATATAATATAAATAAAGATAAGATTTCTAATATTACAAAAAGAATTGATAATTTAAATAGATTAAGTAATATAAATAGTGGTTATAATTGTAAGCAAAGAAATAATTTTAAAAGAATAATTAAAAGACTAGAAGAAACAAAAAAAAATGTAATGAAAAACAATCATTATTGTATACTAAATAATTTAATAAAAGATTATGATTCTATAATATTACCGAATTTCGAAAACCAAGAAATTCAAAAAAAAAATCTAATTAAGAAAGTAAGAAGAGAAGTAAATATATATAGTCATTATACTTTTAAGTGTCGTATGAAAGATAAATTAGATCTATATTTTAATAAACAATTAATAACAACAACAGAGGAATACACAAGTAAAACATGTACACGATGTGGAAATATAGATAATAATTTAGGAGCAAAAAAAATTTATAAATGTGATAAATGTAATATGACACTTGATCGTGATTATAATGGAGCAAGAAATATATTTATAAAAACTTTCTTATAATTGAAATCAATGCATTTGTAGTGCGTTAAGTTATTTTTAATAACTTTATAAAAGATCAATTATTATTTAGAAGACTATGATCTTATGAACATTAGTTTTATAATTATTTGAATGTAAATGATTGTAAAACTAATAACGGTAGTACATAGCACCTTTGATTATATAATACTTCACAATCTCAGGCTTATATATTAATCTTATTGATAATATAATACATTGATCTCATATCTTGCACATTACTATTAGTTCTTTTTCTATTAAATAACGGTTTAACCTGATTTTTAATAATATTAGATAAATTTAGATAAGTAGTCGGGTTAGTTGCATACTTTGAACTCATATCTGTCACAATACTTGGTCTGGTTTTTGTGCTTCCAGAGTTATTGGGTCTGTTAGCATGGGTGTTTCTCGTGCTGGTTTTCGCGTTCCCAAGGCCATTGGTTCCGTTAGCATGGGCGCTTCTTGTGCTGGTTGTTGTGTTTCTATGGTTATTGGGTCCGTTAGCATGGGTGCTTCTTGTGCTGGTTGTTGTCTTTATATGGTTATTGGTTCCGTTAGCATGGGCGCTTCTTGTGCTGGCGGCCGTTTTTCCAGGGTTATTGGTTCCGTTAGCATGGGGGTTTCTTGTTCTAGTTGTTGTCTTTATATGGTTATTGGTTCCGTTAGCATGGGCGCTTCTTGTGCTGGTTGTTGTGTTTCTGGAGTTATTGGGTCCGTTAGCATGGGTGTTTCTTGTGCTGGTTGTTGTTTTTCCAGGGTTATTGGCTCTGTTGGCTGTGAGGTTTGATGCGTTGGTGGATGGATACTGGGATTTATATCTTTGTTTAAAATTGACTCCAGCCCCAGTATTATCATTATAAACTTGAAGAGCATTATATTCTGGATTACCTTTCATTTTTGTTAAAACATTTATTTGTCTGTTAATTAAATTAGATATATCTTGTTGAATATTAATGTTATTTTGAACTAAAAGTTCAGGTTTAGGTAAATTACTAAAATTCCATATTACACCACTATTTGTATCCCAAGACGAAAATACAGTATCCATACAATGATCTGAAATAGAATCTGTAAGTAATTCCTCACGAAAATCAATTTCTAAACCATTTACAACTAACGCTAAATTTACAAAATTTAAACCACCAATACTAGAATCCCCAGAAAGCTTGATAACGGGTATTTTAATACTAAAATACCCATCAGAAAGCCTTATTAATTTATTAAATTGCTTATTTGATGTTAATCTTAAAATTTTATGTGTATTTTGAATTCCATTCTCCTGCATAAATTTTTCTAATTCGAATACACTAATTAAATTATCTTTTTTTAAATTTAAAAAATATATGTATGGATTTTTCAAATATTCTTCTCCTTCTTCCGTATCTAACCAATTATTTCCATATGAATACCAAAATGGACGGGTTGTCGATCCCCACGAAAACATAGGTTTTCTACTCGCATATGAAAGTTCTGCATCTATTTTTAAATTAATAGGTAAATTTAATTTTTTATAAGGTAATAATGCGAATCTTATATTACTTAAAGGCTGTAAAGCCTTTTTGCGACGATTATAATTAGCCATAATTTATATAATTTTAATTTATGTTGTTTTAATTTATGTTGTTTTAATATATATACATATTTTTTTTATATAAATTTCATAAAAGTATGAAAATATTATAAATCAATTAATTAAAATTTTTTTGTAAATAAATGTCTAATGAAATATACTGTTGCTAACCGTTAATAACCATCTTCAAAAACACTATATGAATTATATTCAGGTGGTAAGAAATCAATAAAAAAATTAGTAAATAAAAATAAAAAATCTAATTTTTTATCAAAAATATTTTTATATTTTGTAGTATTAGGCTTGACAAGATATTTTTATTATAAATTTATAACTACTGCTTCTTCAATAGGTATATAAGCGTCATAAAATAATGTAGAAACTATATTGTTAATTACACCTTTGTGAAATAACTTAAAATTAAAAATCTTAAATTACTTCTTAACTACAAGGTGTAAAAAAAAATGCCTTTTTTTTTATATTATCTATATACCGTTCATATAGTGTATTCATTTATATTAAATATGTCTACAAAAATAGTATCTGCTAAAAAATCACATATTACTCAATCTGAAAGTGCAATTGGATTATCACAGTCTAAAGAAACATTAATTAAACAACACGCTACTCAATTATTTATTGACTATTGTCAAACTGCTTTTAAAAAACAATCTAATATTGTTGTAAAAAAAGATAAAGTTATTATTAAAAATAAGCAAATAATTATGATATGTTCTATTGTTAATGAAACTGTTATTAATATTAGAATTTTTCAAGGTATTCAAAAAATTACCGAAAATGATAAACCTGATATATCTATTAACTTTAATATCAAAAATAATACTATTAAAAATAAAATTATTGGAGTAATGAATAATATACTTACTAAAACAATGCCAATAGAACTGATGGCTAATGAATTAGTAAAATTTAGTTTAAAAAAATTGTTAATATAAACAATTATTAAATATAATAATATAAATAAAATAAGATATTTTTTTATAATGAATAGAGGAACTATTGAACTATCGAAACTAAAAAAATTAGACACTGAATTTAAAGAATCAGTTGAATATGTTAATAATAATTTTTCATTAAGTAATAAAATATCAGATACAGACTTATTACACCTTTTCCATTTTTAAATGCCGACTTAACATAAAAAAAAATAGAAAAAGTATAATAACAATCCTCCTCAATGTGATAATGTTTTTCGCTTTTCATCAGTCGTTTTTTTGCGTCATTATCAGGACTTTCTACAAAAACACATTTTTCGTGTTTTATGATTTATCCATTCATTTGATAAATCTAACATATTCTTACACGCATTAATATCTCTATTGATAAAAGTAATATTTTTGCTTTCACAGCCATCACTTTTACAATTAGAACATACCAATACACGGTGTAAAGAATTATAATTTTTTAATTCATTATTACATTTGCTACATAATTGCGAAGTTTTAAATTCATCAAATAATACAATATCAAATTTTTTATGTATTATTTTTCTCATTCCAAGTCCTAATGTTGGTATTATATTTTTCATTTGTTTTGAATTATTCCAGTTTCCATAACTAATTAATATATCATTTGATTTTCCAAATTTTTTTTCTATATTATTTAATAATTTATCTTCACTTCTTCTTTTACATATAAAACTTCTCCATTTCATTTTTCTCATTAATTCATTTTCATAAAACTCTTTTAACTTATCATTTAAAATTAATTTTTCTTTAATATATTCTTTAAATTTATTTATATTATTTGTTTTACAGTTTTTTTTACTTAATTTTGTTTCTTCTTCTATAATATTATTTTTAATTTTTTCTTTTTGTAAAACTATTGAATTTCTTTTTTTATTACTTTCAAATCTTCTTTGTGGTGCTGTATATCGTAATTTATTATATTCATCATCTAACATATATATTAAATTATGTTTTCCTGGGTCGCATGATATTAATTTTCTATTTTTTGCTATATTTAATTCTTCATCATTTAAATCACTAATATATTTTAATTCTTTTTCACACTCTTTAACTAATATATTATCTTCATTTTTATCATCTTTTTTTGTATATTTATCATATCCGTTTTTTTTAAATATTAAACTTACTCCAATTCCATCTGTTTGTATAGTATCAATATGATAATCTTTTATATTCATTACTTTCTTTTGTGTTTTAAAAATTTTAGACCATATGTAATCTTTATTTTCTTTAATAGTTTTATTTAATTTTCCTTTTTCTCCATTAAAAAAATAATATATTAATGTAGCGCTATCAATAGTTATATAACTTGGTATAATAGATGTTCTTAAACTTAATGATTGAAATAATTTATTTTTTGTATTATTTTCAATATAATCATTCATTTTTAATGTATAATATATATATTTATTTGGATGTGCTTTTGCGTCATAACCATAATTTTTTGAACATGTTGAAGGAAGAAAATGTTCTTTTATATATAATGAATAATCTTTATATAATTGAGGAACATCATCAAACTTATTTAATAATATTGAATTTTTAGTTAAATTCCATAAATTATTATGTTTTCTATAATATTCTTTTACTTCTTTTATTCGTTCGTTATAAATTTGATAAGTAATATCTTTATTAAATTTTAAATGTTTTAAATAATTTATAATATCTTCTTGTTCTATATCATTATTAGTAATTGGTTTTGTTATATTTAAAAATCTTCGTATTCGTGTAATAAAATGTTCTTTAATATTGTTTTTATAACAAGTAGCCATTTGAGTTGATAAATAATTAACTAATTGACTTTTATTAAATAAATTATATTTTTCTTTTCCATTAAGTAATGGTTTAAAATGATTATCATAAAAATCATTTAACTCTTTTTCAAATATATTATTTTCTGCTTTTCTTCCAGCATTACTTCTTTTACCACAAACTTTAATAAAATATTTAATATTTGAAGCACTTAAATCAGGAATAGTTTTATTATTTTCATAACAATATAAAACATATAATTTAATGAATAAATAACTAATAATAGCAATTTCATTCATTTCTTTAACCATATTATCAATAATTTTATAATTTTCATTTTCATCTTTTAATATAGATTTTAAACTTGTTTTAATTGTTATAATAGTAGATTTATGTTGTTTAACATTATTAAAAATATTTGTTTCTTTATCAGGTGTTTTCTTTTTTGGCATTTGAATAAAAATATAATTAATATTTTATTAAAAATATATATATATATATATAATATTTCTTTATATAGTTTTATTTTTGAACACAATAATATTAATTTTCATTTTGTTCTTTTCTTTTATGATAATATTTTAAACTTGCTTTTCTATTTCTTTCTTTAAATAGTTCAGGATTTTCATTTTGTAATTTTAATCTACTTTCTTTTGCTTTTTCAATGACTAAATCTTTATTTGCTTCATAATATTTTTTTTTTTATAATTTATTTTTTTTTTTTTGTTTTTTTTTTTTTTGATAATTTATTTTTTTCTTTTTGTTTTCTTTGTTTTTCCTCTATTTCCTTATACAATTTATTTTCTTCTTCTAATTCTTTATTTTTATTTTGTAATTCAATTATTAGGTTTTTTAAATCTTGAATTTCGGATTCCATGATAAAAAATATTATTTAGTTACATATTATTATATAAGAATTTATTTTTATATAATAATAAATGATAATTTATTTTTATATATAAAAATAAAAGTCGGCATTTAAAAATGGAAAAGGTGTAAATAGTTATATTACAGCTGTTCGCCTTAATTAATGTTTAATAAAAATTCGGATTTTCTGAATTTCTGAAAATCCGAATTCTCCATATAAACTATATATAGTTATTATATTGATATAATTTTTTTTCTTATAAGTATGTATTTACATTTAACAATTTTATAAAATCTAATTTTTATTTAAAGATATTATAATATAATAAAAATAAAAATATTTATTTTAATTACTATTAAAATACTATTAAAATATGATTAATATTTTTTATTTTATTAATTTATTAAAATTTTTTAACATAACAAATATTTTTAATATAGCCAATATTTTTAATATAGCCAATATTTTTAATATCATTACAAATAATATATCTTATTTATATAATATATATAAAACATATATAGATACTGAAAATATTACAGATAAAATAATTAATTTTGACGCATATAATAATTTAAATAATACATATAATTTAACAAACATATATAATTATAATGAAATAAGTGTATCAAATGTTTTTAAAGATTTACAAATAAATTTATTAACATATATGTTATTTGTTCAATTTATTGCATTTATAAGATATTATAAAACAGGAGATTTATATATTGGTTTTATAAATATAATTAAAAAAAATAAAGACCAACTTTTAGTAAGTAAATATAGTGTTAAATTATGGAATATTTTTATGTCTTTGTTGTCGTTATTATTATTAGTTAATTCTTTTATATATATGAAAGATATAAGCAATTATAATTATTCTTTAAATTATAATGATAATATAGTAAATATAAATTATAATAACTTCAATAAACACACAAATTTTGTATTGAGTACTAAGATAATTGAATGGATTGATACATTTTTTATTGTAATTAATGGAAGAGATTTAATATTTTTACATTATTATCATCATGCAACTATTGTTCCATTATTTAAATATGGTATGCTTACATTAACACATTCAGCTCAATGGCTTAATTTTATTAATTCATTTATTCATTTCTTCATGTATATGTATTATTCAAATCCTAAATTTTTTAAAATAATAAAAATATATATAACAAAATTGCAAATAATTCAATTTACAATATTTTTAATATTAGCTTATATTCCTATATATTATGAAGAAATGGAACAACAAAAAATATTATTATATGCGTGTAATACATATGTATTTTCATTATTACTATTATTTATAATATTTTATTTTACAAAATATTAGAATAATTTTTGTAAAGCAATTAAAAAAAATATAATTAATTATTTATTATTATAACTAATATGTAAATTGTTATCATCAAAATGGAAATTATTATAATAAAAATATATAGCATGAAGTTGTTCTTTTGCTTCAAGTGATTGTAAATTATATAATTTTATAAAATGTAAAATTGATGGTTTTAATAATTCATTTTCTCCATATATTACAAAAATTTTTAATTTATAATCTTTTATTAAATTAATTTTTTCTTCGTATTTTGGATTACCAAATTCCATTAATTTAAAATCTTTTGTATATTTTAATAACATATTATTTGTTAGATAATCTTTATTTATATTGGTATTTATGTAATTATTAAATTGTATTTCAGGATATATACAAAATGGACTAATAAATATTAATTTTATATCATTTGGGTTTATTAAATTTAAATCAATTAAATTAATTATTAAATTATATAATATAGAACATCCAGCACTATCTGATACAAAAATATATCTTTTATAATGATTTGTTTTAATAAATTTTATGAATTTATTTGTTAATAAATTTATAGATTTATCAATATCGTTTTCTTCTTGATAAACCTTATAAGTAACATAAAATTTATCAGCGTCTTTAATATGTTCATATTTATATTTTATTATTTCATATGGAATTCTGAATACAAAACCTCCACCATGAACATGGAATATTGCTTTATCAGTTCCATTATTTTTTTCATCTAATGGTATAATATAATCATTTGCTTTAAATATAAATAGTTTTGTAATTTTACTAAAAAAATATAAATTTGTTGTTTCTACCAAAAATAGAAAAAAATTTATACCATATTTAATTATTATATTATTTCTTAATATTACATTAAAAAAATATATAATAAATTTTTGGTATATATATGATAAAATAAACATTGTTTTAATATATATTTTTTATTATTATTATTATTATTATTATATATATTTTTAATTATTATTAATATATTTTTATTTATATAAATTTATTTTCTTTATATAAAGAAGTATATATTTATATATATATGTAAAATTTTTTTTCTTTATATATAATAAGAAACACACATATATATATATATATATAATTTTAATGATTAGAGATATTGTTGATATTATTATTACAAATATTGGCATAAAAGGAGATAAAGGACCACAAGGAATACAAGGTCCAGAAGGTCCAGAGGGCCCACAAGGCCCACAAGGACCACAAGGACTACAAGGACCACAAGGACCACAAGGATTACGTGGTTATACAGGTTCACAAGGAATATTAGGTAATCAAGGTCCATGCGGTCCAAAAGGTGATAAAGGAGACATTGGACCACAAGGACCACAAGGACCACAAGGACCACAAGGACCACAAGGACCAAAAGGAGACACAGAAAAAATAGGACCTAAAGGTGATAAAGGTGATATTGGACCACAAGGACCACAAGGACAACAAGGACAACAAGGACCAAAAGGAGATATAGGCCCACAAGGTATTCAAGGAGATATCGGTCCAGAAGGTCCTTGTGGTTCACAAGGACCTAAAGGACCAAAAGGAGATATAGGCCCACAAGGTATGCAAGGAGATATTGGACCACAAGGACCAAAAGGACCAAAAGGAGATATAGGCCCACAAGGTATTCAAGGGGATATTGGACCACAAGGACCAAGAGGAAATATAGGTCCACAAGGCATTCAAGGAGATATAGGACCACAGGGAGATAGAGGTCATTGTGGTCCTCAAGGAGAAATTGGACCACAAGGTCCTCAAGGACCACAAGGTCCTCAAGGTATTCAAGGCGATACTGGTTTACAAGGACCACGTGGTGATAGAGGTGAATCATTTAAAGTTGATGAATTTAATATTATATTAAACGATGATAAAGTTAAAACTATAATTAATACATCAAATGCAACAGCTAATGATGTTTATGTTTTTGTTGTAAACACAGATAATCGTAGTAATCAAACAAAAACATCTATGAATTTAGAATATGATTTATCATTACATGTAGTCGTATATGATGGATGTAATTTTATTTCATATGGACAATTTACAGGTTTACAAGGACCACGTGGTGAAACTGGCGCAATAGGACCACGCGGAGAAACCGGTCCAATCGGACCAAGAGGTGAAACAGGTCCAACAGGTCCAACAGGTCCAACAGGTCCGCGTGGTGAAATCGGTCCGATGGGACCACAAGGAGTAAACGGTCAAATAGGACCACGTGGAGAAACAGGTCTGACAGGGCCACAAGGAATAACTGGTCCAATAGGCCCACGTGGCGAAATTGGTCCGATGGGACCACAAGGAGTAACTGGTCTAACAGGACCACAAGGTGAAACAGGACCAACAGGACCACAAGGAGAAACAGGTCCACAAGGAGTAACTGGACCAACAGGCCCACAAGGAGTAACTGGACCAACTGGACCACAAGGTGAAACCGGACCAACAGGTCCGCGCGGTGAAACAGGACCAACAGGACCACGCGGTGAAACAGGTGATATAGGACCTCAAGGAGATACTGGTCCAACTGGACCAGCAGGCCCACGAGGTGAAACTGGTCCAATGGGGCCACAAGGACCACGTGGTGATAGAGGTGAATCATTTAAAGTTGATGAATTTAATATTATATTAGATGATAATAAAGTTCAAACTATAATTAATACATCAAATGCAACAGAAAATGATGTTTATGTTTTTGTTGTAAACACAGATAATCGTAGCAATGAAACAAAAACATCTATGAATTTAGAATATGATTTATCATTACATGTAGTCGTATATAATGGATGTAATTTTATTTCATATGGGCAATTTACAGGTTTACAAGGACCACGTGGTGAAACTGGCGCAACAGGACCTCAAGGAGAAACAGGACCACAAGGAGAACCCGGTTTAACTGGACCACAAGGAATCACTGGTCCAATAGGACCACAAGGAGAAACTGGTCCAACAGGCCCACCTGGTGAAACCGGTCCGTCAGGCCCACAAGGAATAACCGGACCAGCTGGACCTCAAGGAGAAACAGGACCAACCGGGCCACAAGGAGAAACAGGACCACAAGGAGTAACTGGTCCAACAGGACCACAAGGAATTACCGGTCCAACAGGACCACGTGGTGAAACCGGACCAACAGGTCCTTGTGGTCCAGTAGGACCACAAGGACCACAAGGAGAAATAGGTTTAACAGGTTCAGCAGGACCACAAGGACCACAAGGAGAAACAGGTTTAACAGGTTCAGCAGGACCACAAGGACCACAAGGAGAAACAGGTCCAACTGGTCCAGTAGGACCACAAGGACCACAAGGAGAAACAGGTCCAACTGGTCCAACAGGACCACAAGGACCACAAGGAGAAACAGGTCCAACTGGTCCAGTAGGACAACAAGGACTACAAGGTGCGACAGGTCCACAAGGACTACAAGGAATACAAGGACTACAAGGACCACGTGGTGATAAAGGTGAATCATTTAAAGTTGATGAATTTAATATTATATTAGATGATAATAAAGTTCAAACTATAATTAATACATCAAATGCAACAGAAAACGATGTTTATGTTTTTGTTGTAAGCACCGATAATCGTAGCAATGAAACAAAAACATCTATGAATTTAGAATATGATTTATCATTACACGTAGTTATATATGATGGAAGTAATTTTATGTCATATGGACAATTTACAGGTTTACAAGGACCACAAGGAGAGACAGGGCCACAAGGACCACAAGGTCTACAAGGTATACAAGGACTACAAGGAGAGACAGGACCACAAGGAGAAACCGGATTACAAGGTCTACAAGGTATACAAGGACTACAAGGAGAGACCGGACCACAAGGAGAGACCGGACCACAAGGAGAGACAGGGCCACAAGGAGAGACAGGACCACAAGGACCACAAGGGCTACAAGGAATACAAGGTCTACAAGGAGAGACAGGACCACAAGGAGAAGTAGGACCACAAGGAGAAGTAGGACCACAAGGACCACAAGGAGAAACAGGTCCAACTGGTTCAGCAGGACCACAAGGACCACAAGGAGAAACAGGTTTAACTGGTTCAGCAGGACCACAAGGACCACAAGGAGAAACAGGTCCAACTGGTTCAGCAGGACCACAAGGACCAAAAGGAGAAATAGGTCCAACTGGTTCAGTAGGACCACAAGGAGAAGTAGGACCACAAGGAGAAGTAGGACCACAAGGACCACAAGGTGAAAAAGGAGATAATGGAAATATTATTCTTTTTTCATCAACACGAAATGATAATGAAACAGAAGTTGGTAAATTAATATATGATGATAATTATATATACATATGCATTAGCGCAGCAACTGAAACTTCTAATGCACTATGGAAAAAAATACTATTACATGATATATAATAACTTTATAAATATATATACTATAATTTTATAATTTTATATAAGTGTATCAGAGTGTTAATTTAATTGAAAATTTTTACTTAATTTCGCTTTAATAAATAATTCATAATCATTATAAATATCTAATAAATTTCCATATTGATCATACATTATTATTGTAATTTTTTTATTTATATGTATATCATATGGGAATTTAATTGTTAATATATTATTATAATTATTATGAGTATCTATTATAAATGTTATATTTTTATCATTCTCATATTGATCATCAATATAATTTAATATATAATTATTATAATAATTGTTAATACTTATATATATCTTATTATTATATATAATATTAGGTGTTAAATTATTTTCAAATTTATATGTATCTCCTATCGAATAATATATTATATCTTTCATAAAACCTAATAAATAACTTATCTTATATCCTTCATTGTAATATATTAAATTATCAATATTTGTAGATGTTTTATTAAATATATAAAAATTATATGTTGAATTTTCATTAAAATAAATGTCAAAATAATTTGTTAATGTATGTGAATTACATATTAATTTTTTATATAATAAACGCATATTTACATTTACAGTAATTTCCAAATTTTTATATGTTTTTATATTATTTTTATAATTCATATTAAGTAAAAAATCTAATAATTGAGATTCATTATAATTTGTATATAATATATTTTCAATATCAATATATTTTAATAAATTTAATAATATTATTTCATTTATATCTGAATTTTCAGATATATTTTCATAAGTAATTATATCATTATCATTATTATTAATTATATAATTATTTATTATATTTATTAAATTATTAATTATTGTATTAATAATTTCATCATTATTATCATTATTATTATTTTCTATAATATTTTTTAACATAAGCAAATCTATATTTTGTCTTAAAATATTATCATTGATTATTACATCATTATCATCAATTATATCAAATATATTATTTATATTTGTATTTTCTACTTCTAAATTAGTTTTATTTAAAAAATATATTAATAAATTATCCAATAATTTGTTAAATAAAAAATCATTAGAAGAAGAAGATATAGAACTTACATTATATAATAATGGTATATCTTCTTCTTCATCTATTAATAATTTGTTAAATATCTCATATAAAATATCAATAAATAAAATATATCGTTCATTAAATACTAAATTTTTACTATTTGTTATTTTTTTTTTAATATAATAATTTAAATTTTTATTTACATGTATATTCAAACAATTTAAAAATATATTTTTATAAATTAAATTTATTTTATCTAATGTATATATATTTTGTCGAGTATCATATGATTTATTAATTGCATTAAAAACTATTTTATTTTTATTTTTAATGTATTCAAGTGTTTCAAATTTTTTTGTTTTATTTCTTATTTTTCTTTGCATTTCACTTAACAAATTATATATATCATAATTTCCATTTTCTAATATTATTTCTTTTTTTTTTAAAGTTACTAATGATATACCAGAATTAATTTTATTTACTAATAATTTTTGATATATAAATACATCTTCTAATAAATTATTATCAATATTATTTGTATTAAAATCACTACTATATATTTCAAATGTATTATTTCTATCATTTATATTATTCTTATTAGCATTATTAAAATTATAATTAGTTAATTCTAATTCATTGATATATTCTAAATTATTATTAATATTAATTTTAATATTATTAATATTAAAATCATTTCTTAATCTTGAATTTATTATTATATTTTTATGATTATTAATATTATCATCTAAATTATTATCAAATTTGTTATTATTAATAACATTATTATAACTTATCATTATTTTATTATTAATTTATTATTAATTTATTATTAATTATTATTAATTATAATAATATAATATTAATTCAAATGAAAAATTATTATTATTTAAATTAATAAAATTGCCATAATAATCTTTTAATTTTATATCAATTTTATCTATATAATCTATATATGGTGAAAAATATTTTATATTTTTATCTAATAAACATTGTAAATTATTCATATGATTATTGTGAATTATATAAAACCCATTTATAATTGAATTTTTATTTGAATATAATATATTATAATCATTTATATATAATATAGCATATTTTTCTTTTTTTAATTTTATTTGATAATCACTTGTTATATGGTCTCCTGTTCTTGAATAATATATA
>Ga0255760_10002389_pt1 | contig 17352 bp, 11 predicted proteins | sample 071ome_25_FD_179960 | JGI IMG/M metagenome (GOLD analysis project Ga0255760, IMG submission 179960) | Coastal salt marsh microbial communities from the Groves Creek Marsh, Skidaway Island, Georgia - 071410BT metaG (version 2) | ecosystem: Environmental > Aquatic > Marine > Intertidal zone >... | reverse complement strand
GATCAGTCCACTGCGCGCCACTGCCTCTGCCGTGATCAGTGGTAATCACAAAGGTCGTGCGATCCCGATATCGAGCGTCGCTCTGCGCAAACCGCCAAAGATCCGCAATGAACTGGTCCGCTCGCTGAGCCGACTCGAGGTAATGGTCATATTCGCCTTCGTGCGCAAAGTCGTCGGTTTCACCATAGGCGATATAGAGCAGGCGTGGGTTGGAGTGCGTGAGGTACTCGAGCGCATAGTGGTGGGTAAAGACATCCAGCCTGACGCTGCTCCAGGGCGAGGGTGTCTGGGATTGAATGGTATTGAGCCAGGCCTCGCGCGCGGTTACGGGCGGGTCGGCGGTGTCGAAACCGGCATTAACCGGTACTCCACTGCGCGCCTCATTAATAATGTAGGGAAAGACGTCCCATGATCCAAATGCTGCGACTTGGCCTTCAAATCCGGGCTGCTGGTTAATCCACTCAAGCACGGTGGTGTTGCGATTTGGGATCTTGGCGTTACTCGTAATTTCGGAATCTACCGCACCAGTTAATATTTCGTTGTATCCGGGGTAGGAAAACCACTCACTGTTTTTGACTTCGACACGGCTGCCCAGAGCCCGGTTGCCATAGATCACGCCGGAGTCAACGACAGTGCTCCACATAAAGGGCATAAGCGCATGGCGCCGCTGTGAGGGGGTTTCGCGCCAAAATTTTTCGGCGAGCGCGTCGGGTGACCGGACAAATTTTTCGTCACCCATCAGTTCGGCGTCTGCCCCCGTGAATAACTCCTGCCAACGCAGTCCATCGAGTGTTATGAGAAACACGTTCTCCGCAGAGAACACCCGTGGCGCTGCCAGACAGCTAGCGACTAGGACGGCAATAATGAGATGGCGCATTTGAAATCCCGCTTTGACCGAGACGGTAATCAGAGCACACTCATTTGCTGGCGACCAGCGCCAAATGACTGCGCTCGGCCTCAATGCGCCGCGCCAGGTCCTCCGCGAGCCGGTCATAGAGCCGCTCGCCTTCGATAATATCTTCGACATCAGCATCGATGTTCGGGTTGTCGTTGACCTCAATCACATACACTTTGCCACCGCTCTCTTTAAGATCAACGCCGTAGAGGCCATTGCCGATGCAAGCTGCAGCTCTCTTGGCAGTTCTGATCACTGCTGCGGGCACTTCTGCCAACGGGATGCAATCAGAATTACCCACCTTGTGGAAGCCGTCTGCGCCTTCGTCCTCACTGGCCCAGTTGTATACCTGCCAGTGGCCCGTCGCCATGTAATACTTGCAGGCAAAAATAGGCTGGTGGTTGAGGATGCCAATACGCCAGTCAAACTGGGAGGGCAGAAACTCCTGCCCAATGACCACATCCATATCCTGAAAAAGTTTCTTGAGTAGCGCGTCGAGTTCGTCGGGAGTTTCGGCGCGGAATACGCCGGTTGAAAAACAACCTTCAGGGCGTTTGATAACCAGTGGGAACGGCACGTCGCTATAAGCGTTTCGCCAATCAACGCCGTCATAAAAGAGCCATGCTCTGGGCTGCCTGACCCGCGCCCGGGTTAAGCGCTCATAGAGGTAGATTTTGTTGGAGCACCGCAGGATAGACCACGGGTCATCGATGACTATCAGCCCTTCGGTGACTGCCTCGCGTGAAATGCGGTAGGTGTGGTGATTCACGCCGGTGGTCTCGCGAATAAACAGTGCGTCAAATTCAGGAATTCGCCGTCGGTCCTTGGCGGTAATGCGCTCAACATAAAAGCCTCGTCGCTCGGCCGCCTGTTGAATCATATCGAGCGCCTTAGGGCACGAGGGCGGGTTTTCCTCGTCGGGGTTCACCAGAATGGCGAGATCATAACGGTAGGTAGGGGTTTTGATATTTTGAAATCGGCGCTTTGAAAAAAACATCGGCGCCGCTGTATCAACCACGCTCCGATACTGCTTCAGCGCCTTCGCCAAACCCAGGGCTTTGATGCTCTTTACCTGCCAATGGCGCTCACCAAATTTGTCGATCAACTTGCGAAAGATGATGGTGACCAGCGGCGCCCCAATTGCGCGCGATAAAGTGCGCGCCAATGGTTGATGTTGGGGTAGCAGGGAATGCTCGAATATGACGGGAAACACATTTTCGTCCTCATCGATAGCGTCCATCGCCTCGTTAATCAGTGGCGCGTATTGTTCCGAAAGTCGCCGCCGGGTGGCGCGCGCCGACATATCTTTGATCGCAATGACGTCAGGCGATATGCGGTGATTTCGGGCGGCGGCCAATAAAGAGGTGTAGTAGCCCAGGGTGTCATTGCTGAAGTTTGAGCAGACATTTAGCACGCGTAAGGTATCGGATCGCTGCCACACGGGGTCACTCAGATAGGCGCCGGGGGTCACTGCAGTGACGTTGGGAAGCGCGTACTGCCAAACATCGGGCGACTCGGTGACTAACACCACGCGGGTCGGGTCAGCGCTTTCGGGTAGGGCTTTTATCATTCTCATGGCGTGTTCACCGGGGCCATAGTAGTCGGGGAGGGGGGCTTCTGTTTTGAAATGATGCTTTTGGTACCAGTTCAAAAGCGCGGCGTTGGCGGCATCGACTTCCAGGGAGATTCGGTCAACTCCCAAGACGCCCGCTTGCTTTTCTGTCCAACGCATCAGGCGCTCACCAACGCCCTTGCCACGCGCCTCGGGAACCGTCGCGATGGAGTAGATCCTGATGCTGCGTTGATAGAGGAATAATATAGCGGCGCCGAGCACGGCTTCCTCCCCCGAGGAAGTGTCGGAAACGGCAAGCCCTACGCGCTGGCTGTCGCTGCGAAGGGACCGCATCAGCGATTTACGATCGCTGCGTCGATCGGGGCTGAAACAGAGCGACTCAATCCTTTCCAGCGCGCTCAAATCGGCGGGCGTGGCGAGCCTAATTCTGGGGTTAAGGGCCGTCAAAGCAAGCAGTCCCGACGCGCATTAGCGTCTGGTGATGGCGAACTCAAACGATAAAGTAACGAGCGCCTGTGGCCTGAAATGGCACTGGCTCGATCGACAGAAACCGCGCGACTCATTTACCTCCTTGGAGGCGCTGCCTTGCGGGCCCGTTTGGGCTCGCTAAAAATCGCGAATGTGCGCTCGCCCGATGCAATAAGCAATAGGGGTTGCCGAAAAGTTGATTTTTTACGTTTGTCGGCGTCGGGATCGACCGCGTGTGCGTGTTTGGGAGGAATCACCCCGCTCCGCAAGCGCCTGCCAAGGAGTGCCAAGCGCTGCCAGCATCGCTGGTTCGTCCAAAGTGCGCTTGGGCCGCTCGTCTAGTGCCGAGACCATGGCAGCGATGTGATCCGGTGTGGTGCCGCAACAGCCCCCGATAATCGTGGCGCCGGCATCCCGCGCAAACAAGGCATATTCCGCCATGAGCGCGGGGCTACCATGAAAGTGGATGGCACCATCGACATACTGGGGAATGCCGCAGTTGCCCTTGGCGATGATTGGGCGCTCAAACCCAGTCGCGACCAAACCCTGCGTCGAGTCCATGAGTTCGGCGGGACCAACGCCACAGTTCGCACCGGCCATATCGAGGCCGATTTCCAGCGCGAATTGGGCGAAGTCGGCAGGAGTCACTCCCATCATTGAGCGCCGTGCCGTATCGAAGGTGAGCGTCGCGCACACTGGCAGGCCGGTTGCGCGTCCCGCTTCTGCAGCCGCTGCCACTTCCTCAAGTGAGGACATGGTCTCTATCCAGATCACTTCGGCGCCACCCGCAGCGAGCGCTTCGGCCTGCTCGGCGCACACTGCAACGGCCTGCGCGTGATCAAGGGTGCCCATGGGGGCAAATAATTCGCCGGTGGGGCCCATGCAGCCTGCCACAACCGCGCGTTTCCCCGTCGACTCGAGGTGCCTTTGCGTGGCGGTCAGCGCCAGTTTAGCGGCGGCGGTATTGAGCTCTGCCACGCGGGCTTCTGCTTTATGCAGCTTCAATCGCGGCGCGTTGGCGCCGAAGCTATTGGTCAGGATGATATCAGCGCCAGCGGCGAGGAACGCTTCATGTAACGAGAGCACTTCCTCGGGACGCTCCACACACCAGAGATCAGGGGGGTAGCCAGCTTCAAGACCTCGCCCGAAAAAATTCGACCCCGTCGCACCGTCAGCCACGCACCAGCCTTTGTGGGCGATGATTTCGGCAATCGGGTTGGTCATAGGGAAGTCCGTATCCAAGTCGGTCGATCTGGGGCCGCGATCATACCCGCAAATGCCTATTTCGGTGACAGAATCAGCTGAAAAGCGGTAAAAATGCGAGCAGAATAATATCAGTGCCGGAAACGCCCTGGCTCAAGTGCCGACGCTCGCGTCGCCGTGATAGAGGCGATTAGGTTCAATCGGGGAGTACACCATGGATACTGCAAACTGCGATGCTCGCCTCGAGCAGGCTCTTGCCTTGCTGAGCGGGCGGTCGGCGAAGCCCTTTACTTTGAATCGAAGACGAGCACTGCAGGGCTTGGCGCTGGGTGCGGCGGGGATGGCCATAGCATCACAATCCTTGAGCCAGATCGAAATTCCCGCGGGCCAAATACGACTGATCTTCAATGAAAATCCTTATGGGCCCAGCCCCAAGGCGCTTGCCGAGGTGGCGAGAATTCTGCCCCTTACTGCGTATTACCCCGACGATATTGAAGGAGAGTTGATTCAGCTCTTTATGGAGCGGCATCGACTGGATCGGCAGCAGCTTTTTTTGGCCTCGGGATCCAATGAGGGTCTGCAGGCGGCAATGCTGGCTTTTGGCAAGCGAGGCAAGGTGCTGTCTCCGAGCCTGACTTACTCTGATCACCTGCTTTATGCCGAGAATCTCGGTGTCGAGGTCGCCCGCGTGCCGTTACGCCCGGACATGGCAATTGATCTCGAAGCCATTGCCCGAGCCGTGGATGATTCTGTGAGCCTCGTGTATCTCTGCAACCCCAATAACCCGACCGGCATGGCAATTGACGGCGATGAGCTGCGCAGTTTCTGTCGTGACGTGGGCACAAAGGTTCCGATCATGATCGATGAGGCCTACAACGAGCTTACCGACAAGCCCGAGTACACGTCGATGATGGACCTCGTCCGCGAGGGGGCGAATATTCTCGTGACCCGCACTTTCTCCAAAATTTTTGGCATGGCCGGGATGCGTGTGGGTTACGGCATGGGGCATCCGGATATTGTCAAAGTGGTCCGCGATCACGTCATGGCCTGGCCAAACGGCGTTGGCCTCTATGCCGCCTATCACAGCTACCTCGACGAGGCTTTTATTGCCTTTTCCCGCGAGAAAATCCTACAAGGGCGCGAGATGGTTAACGCGACCTTCCGTCGTCACGGTATCGAGCCACTGCCCTCCCAGACAAATTTCGTCTACGCCGATATCGGGAGGAACGCCGACACGTTTGCAGCCCGTATGGCTGAGAACAACGTGATGATCCGCGGTGCTTACGAGGGTTACGACCGTTATTCTCGAGTGAGCATGGGGCGGATCGAAGAGCTTGAGGTATTTGATCGTGTTTTTGGCGAGGTCTATGCCGGCTAATCGGCTAAGGTCTTGTTACCTCTTTTCTTGCAGTTCGCCTTGAGCTCCGGGCTAAGATTGTTCTACTCTCGGGCCACTGCCTGCGGAAAAATCAGAGCCGTTGCTAATTAGATGATGCTCAAAGACTACCAACGTTATGCCCGATGGGTGCTGTGCGCGGCGATTCTTTTCGTTGCGGGCAACACCGCGCATGCGATTGAGCACGATGTCAGCACTGATCTGTCTAAAAGCCACAATGAGTGCCATCACTGCTCAGTAGAACTGACTGCGGCTGTTAGCGATACTCCCAGCAGCACACTCCCTCCATCGGCTGCCGACTGCGCGGAGCGGTCGGCATCCGGTTTTGTTGCACCACCGACTTCGACTTTTAAGGCTCGCGCACCGCCTCTCAGCTGAACTATCCCCAGTTCACTGAAACCTAACTTAGGAGGCGAGCATGTCGCGCAGAGTATTGCATGCGTTTTTGGCCGTAGCGGTGATCCCGCAATCGGCTCTCGGGAGCGAGGAAACTTTACTAGAGGAAATCGTCGTAACGGCGTCACTGGTTGGCGTCAACGAGTCCTCGGCTACACGACCGATCCATGTTCTTGGTGGCAGAGATGTCAACGAGATGGGGGTCCAATCACTTGGGGAGCACATCGATTCCTTGTTGGGCGTCTCTTCTGCCGATTTTGGTGGCGCTGTCGGACAACCCATTATTCGAGGAATGAGCGGGAATCGGGTCAAGGTGCTCAACAATGGCTCGGTGATTCGCGATGTCTCAGCGCTGGGGCCCGATCATGCGGTAGACGTCAGCCTTAACGACATTAAGCAGATTGAAATCGTTCGCGGCCCGTCCGCGCTGATGTACTCCAATGGGTCGACGGGTGGCATCGTGAACGTGGTTGATAACACGATTCCAGCGTCCAACCTTGAGGGCTTCAGCGGTTCACTGGGCGCAGAGGCACAGTCCGTCAATGATGGCGAGGCCGTTGATCTCTCCGTGCGCGGTCATGTGGGTGGGCTGAATCTTACCTACAGTTATCAAAACATCGACATGGAGGACTACGAGGTGCCTGCCGGCGCTGTTTTGGACCCGCATGACGATCATCTTGAGAGTGAGGCGCCGGAAGAGGTGCATGAGGAAGCGCACGGATCCGGCAAAACGCTAGCCGATTCTGATGTTTCGAGCACATCGCATCGCTTGGGCGTCTCTACTGCGGGTGATTGGGGCTATGTCGGGCTTTCCTATAGTGACCTCAGCAGTACGTATGGCATTCCCTTCCATTCAGAGGATGCGCACGAGATTGACAGCGACGTAGCCGGGAGTGCAAATGGCGTAGCGATGGGCCAGGCGCTTGAGACCGAGCTCCAGGAAGAGCACGGCGACGAGCGTATTTTTTCAACGACCGAATCAGACATCGTTGCCGTCAGTGGTGCCCTCAGCACCTCGTTACCGTTTCTGCATACCATCGAGTTCTCGGTGAAAAACACGGACTACTCGCTGAAGGAGCAGCATGCAGAGGAAGAGGGGAATGGGGATTTGCAAGCGGCAAGCGATCCAGAGGGCCCCACGGTTTTCAGCAACGAGGCCACCGAGGTATCGATCGCGTTTGATCTGAGTACCGATGACCATATCCGCAGGATCGTGCTGAATTATGCGAAAGAGAAAATCGCGATTGTCGGCGAGGAAGCCTTTATGGCACCTGTGGATTCGGCTGAAACGACACTCGGCTTGTTCACTTCGGACGATCTTGGTTTTGCAACATTGGATTTAGGTGTGCGTTTTGATGCCGTGGAGCGCGACGGCTTCGTTACCGAAATGCCCCACGAGCCACAGCAAGCGCTGGCGGTCGGCGCTCAGGTCTATGAGCCCGCGTCGTTTAGCGACAGAGTGCTGAGTGCGGCACTCACGCTTCGACGCGACTTAAACCAACATGCTTCAGTGTCCATGGGTCTCGCGAGCGTGGCCAAAACACCGTCCCCGGTCGAGTTATTCATGAACGGTGAGCATTTGGCCAGCAGTCGCTACGAGATTGGTGACATCGGCCTGGACACCGAGCGCGCTCACAATATTGATATCGCATTCAACTTTGATTTGCATGGCTGGTTTGGGTCCGCGGCGGTTTATTACAACCGCGTCGATAATTATATTTATTTGCGCGATGAGCTGGACGAGGATCACGAGGCCCACACGGCGCATGACCTCGCAGGCGAACGATCCGTGAATGAGCACTTTGATCACGGCGGCTTGATCCTGTCGGAATACAGCCAGCAAGACGCGACATTTACCGGCTACGAGATCGAGATTGGCACTCGTATTGAATTGCCGCGGGGCCAACTCGAATTGACGCTGGGTCGTGACGAGGTTGACGCGGAATTTAGCAAGGGTGGCGATGTGCCGCGGATTGTCCCGGCGAGAAATCTGTTCATGGCGCGCTACACACTTGATAGCCTCTCCGCCAAGCTGCTCGTAAAAGACGTGGAGCGTCAGCGTCATGTGGGGGTGGGAGAGACACCTACTGATGGCTTTACGTGGGTGAATGCCGATGCGTCATGGTCCTACGAGCTCAATGATGCGACTCAGCTGACGCTGACAGCGTTCGCACGAAACCTTACCGACGAGGCGGCGCGGAACCACACCTCCTTTGTAAAAGACCAAGTGCCTCTGCCCGGCAGGAACCTGGGCATTCGGGTGCGTCTGGACTTTTAATGCCCGCTAGCGCCTGTAATGCCTGCTAGCGCCTGCCGCCGGTAATTCACGTCACCGACGGCGTTCTTGGGTGCGGCGGGCGTGGCGTTATTCGCGGTGCGGCGCTTGATCCGACCTGTACTTTTGGGCGAATACCCCTAACATGAGCAGCCCCCCGGGGTAGGTTCTATTTGCTGAGACTGAGTCAAAAACATCATGAATAGCGCGCAACCGATTCAACATCACCCCGCCGTCAGCGACGATATCCTGCTGGATACGGGTGCTCGGGATCCGGTTTATCCCGAAATTTATCCCCGTCTTCATGACTTCAAGTTGGGCGTGACCCACTCTTGGACCCGTGGCCAGCCCTTTGACTTTTACCGGCGGATGCGGGAAGAGGCGCCGGTCATGTGGTCGCAGATTAAAAAGCCGTCATCAGGGTTTTGGTCGGTGTCCCGGTACGACGACGTAAAACACGTTGAGCTCAATCCGCAGCTTTTCTCGTCGCAGCGGGGCAGCATGAATATGAGCGTGCTGCCCAACGACAAAGGTAAGGCGGAGCGGTTGATGTATGCCGCTTACAACTCATTGATTAATCTAGACGCCGATCTGCATCGGGATCTCAGGACCCAACAGGCGGCCTTTTTCTTTCCTACTTACATAGAGACGTTGAGGGAAAAAGTTGGCCGCAAGATTGACGAGCTGCTCGACAACATGGAGCGGCAGGGCCCGGTCGTAGACTTCGCAAAGCTATTCTCCATTGAGCTACCCATGTTCACGCTGTGCGAAATGCTCGGGGTGGATGAGGATGACCGCGCGGATATCATTAAATGGATGCATTACCTGGAGCTGGCACCCCAGTTCATTACTCATCCTCTCAGAATGCTACTCGCAGAGCCGACGTTCCCCTTTCGATTTGAAAAAATTCTTCACGACATGTTCAGCTATGGCGAGCGCGTTATGGCTGATCGGATTCGTCACCCACGAGAGGATTTATTAACGACAATCGCTAACGCCACGCTCGGCGACAAACCACTGTCGCAGAGTTACCTCGATGGGTCCTGGCTGCTCATCATTTTTGCGGGTAATGACACGACCCGGAATTCTTTGTCAGGCACGATCAGGCTGTTGACCCAGTTTCCTGAGCAGCGCCAGATGGTGCTCGACGACCCTTCATTGGTCGAGCGTATGTCCCACGAGGCTTTGCGGATGGTATCCCCAGTGATGCACATGCGCCGGACGGCCATGGAAGACACAGAGCTCGCGGGGCAGAGAATCGCCAAGGATGAGAAGGTGATCATGTGGTACGGCGCTGCAAATCGGGACCCGTCTGTGTTCCCTAACCCTGATCAGTTCGACATGATGCGCGACAACGTCGACAAGCACCTTGCGTTTGGGCACGGCGTCCATCGCTGTCTTGGCAATCGGGTTGCACAGCTACAGTTGAAGATGGCTTACGAGCGGATTTTGGAGCGCTTCCCGAATATTCATTGGACGGGCAAGCAAAAGATCGAGCCTATTATTCTGGTGCATGCGATCTCCAGCCTGCAGGTCAACCTCTATGGCAAAGATGCCAAGCGACCTTTGATGGTGGCGACCTCCTGACACGCTATTTTTCTGCCCCTTCTAATTTTTGACGGCTGGGCGCCAGATTATGGTGTTACCCTTTTGCGCTGAGAGTTTAGAAGCTCGGTAGACGCTATGCATTCACCCGTTGATCAAGCCATGACGCGCGACAGCCTTTACGGCGTTATGGAGGAGCCGACTTATGGCGGCATCATCAGTTTCATGCGCCGTCGTTACTCGCGTGACTTATCACAAGCAGACGTAGCGGTGCTGGGTGTGCCCTTTGATTTAGCGACGACTAATCGCCCGGGGAGCCGCTTTGGGCCGCGCTCTGTGCGCGAGGCGTCTGCCAGCCTCGCATGGGAGCGCCAAGCGGTCGGCTGGGGGTTTTCGCCCTTCGATGAGCTGGCGGTCGTGGACTATGGTGATTGCGACTTTGACGCGGGTAACCCGGCGGGCGTCCCCGACGAAATTTATGAGTGCGCTAGACAGATTCTCGCGACCGATACGGCACTCCTTGCGATTGGTGGTGACCACTTTATTTCTTATCCGCTGCTGCGAGCGCACGCCGAGAAGCATGGGGAGTTATCGCTCATTCATTTTGACGCGCACTCCGATACTTGGGCTGAAGACACCCAAGGTATTAATCACGGCACCATGTTTTACCACGCGGCGCGTGAGGGACTGATATCACCCGCGCATTCGGTCCAGATTGGCCTGCGCACCCACAACGACAGCGAGCACGGCTTCCATATTTTTGATGCGCCCGCCGTGCACGATATGAAACCGGCAGCGGTCGCTGATCGGGTCCGGGAAATCGTCGGTGATCGCCCCTGCTATTTAACCTTTGATATCGATTGTCTTGACCCCAGTTTCGCGCCGGGCACCGGCACGCCGGTTGTTGGAGGGCTCTCAAGCCATCAGGCGATGCAAATTCTGCAGCATCTGAGGAGCGTGAACGTGGTGGGTATGGACGTGGTCGAGGTGGCGCCGCAGTATGATGTGGGTGATATCACTTCGTTGGCGGCAGCGACGATCGCGCTGCAGCAGTTATGTTTGTTTGCGCGCGCGAATCGGCGGGAGGCGTGATGGGTCAGGCGACAGATCAGGAGATAAAAGAGACGTTGGCGCGCAAGGGCCACTACGCCCTGAACTGGGACGATCTCGATAAAATCACACTGCCGACTGGCGTGGTCTCCTCGATGTATCGCGTGGGTGACCCGACACAACCAGCCAGCCCGACGGTTTTCAAAGTTTTTTATCCGCCCGGATGCACGATCGAGGCGCATACTCATGATTGTGACTACACCGAAATTATTCTCGAGGGGTCTCAGCGCGTTGGTGCGACTTGGCATCATGCCGGCGATATTCGTATCGGCCTTGCTAATCGGGGTTACGGGCCCTTAGTCGCCGGTCCCGACGGGGCGACCGTGCTCTTCATGTTTGCTACCGGCGCGTGGCCGGCAATCAAGCTGGGTAATAATGATGGCTCAACCTTGGGAAGCGACATCCTCGAGGCGCATTTCGAGAAAGTGCAGGCCGGAGCCGCAGAATAGAACCCAAGCCGCAACGTGTTGCCATGCTGAGGTGGGCTGGCTGATCAAAATCCACACAAGCGATTGTCTCGGTGCCACGACGCCTTCCCGATACGTCTGAGTCAGTAGCGCTAAACCTTCGCGCACACCAGGCACGCTATGAGGGTCTTTCGGTGTACTCTCTTCCCATGCAGCGCAAGATCATTCACATCGACGCCGACTGCTTTTACGCGGCTATTGAGATGCGGGATAACCCGGAATTGCGTGGCATTCCGATGGCAGTGGGTGGCAGCGCCGAGCGTCGCGGTGTGTTGACCACTTGTAACTATGATGCCCGGGCCTTCGGTGTGCGCTCCGCCATGCCAACTGCGCATGCCCTGCGCTTGTGTCCGCAGTTGACGGTTGTGCCACCCCAGATGAATAAATACCGCGATGCCTCGCGCGTTATGCGCGGCATATTCGCTGATTTCACTGACATGATAGAGCCCCTGTCACTCGATGAAGCCTACCTGGACGTCAGCGAGGTTTCGGACGAAAAACTGACCGCCACCCGGATCGCCAAGCTCATTCGTGAACGCGTGCGCGAAGAGCTGGAAATTACCGTCTCTGCTGGGGTGTCAGTCAACAAGTTTATCGCCAAGGTGGCCTCGGACTGGCAAAAGCCGGACGGTTTGACGGTGGTACCCCCAGACGAGGTCGATGCTTTTGTCGCGGCGTTGCCGGTCAAAAAAATCCCCGGCGTCGGATCAGTAACCTCGGAGAAAATGCACCGCTACGGACTCAGAACCTGCGCTGATATCAGAGCGTGGAGCCTGCACGATCTCAGGCGTCGTTTTGGTAAGTTTGGCGTAGTGCTTCACGAGCGCGCCCGGGGTCGAGACGAACGCCCTGTTCAGGCCAGTCGTCTGCGCAAATCGATCAGCGTAGAGCGCACCTTCGCCGAGGATGTCAGCGGGCCCGCGGAATGGGCGCCGATTATCGAACAGCTCTATACCAATTTGATGGAGCGTATTGAATCGGCCAAAGCATGGAATGGCATCACCAAGGCGTTTATTAAACTCAAATTTAATGACTTCACAACGACGACAGTAGAGCGGGTGGGTACTAAAGCCATTGAGTCTGATTTTCAGCAGCTGTTACTCGAGGGCTGGGAGCGCCGATCCCAGCCGGTGAGGCTCATCGGGCTCGGTGTCCGGTTAATGGAGGAGGGAGAGTCAGCCTCCGAGCGATTGCCGTTTGCGGATTCTCCCGCCGCCGCAGACGCTTGAGCGAGACTGGCTATTGGCATTTTTTATGCCAATATAGGCTCTGCCATTAATTGTGGTCATTGTGTTTTAAGAGATAGAGGTCAGTGCCTATGTTGAAGCTTCACTTTGCGCCGAATAGCCGGGCCAGCCGAACGCTTTGGCTCTTGGAAGAGTTGGGTCTCGAATATGAGCTTAATCGCATGGACTTTCATCCCAAGGACCTTAAGTCGGATGAGCATCGGGCACGTCATCCATTGGGGCGCATCCCAGTCTTGGAAGATGGCGACATCTCCATTTACGAGTCCGGCGCGATTGCAGAGTACATTCTAGAGCGCCATAAAAACGGCGGTTTGAAGCCCGCTGCCGACGATGCGCGCTTCCCAGAGTACTTGCAGTGGTTTCACTACTGTGAGGGCATGGTCATGCCACCCATCAATACCATTGTTGTACATACCTTGCTGTTGCCTCCTGAGCGGCAGGACGAAACGGTCAGGAGTCAGGCACAGCGACTGCTGGCCAAAGCCTGGGTGCCGGTCGAGGAGGCGATGGCCGAACGGGATTATCTGATTGGCGATTTTTCCGCGGCCGACACCATGCTGGGCCACGCTTGCATTATGTCGAAGCGGCTCGGGGTGATTACCGATGCCGATTACCCTAACCTCAGCGCTTACGCCGATCGTTTGCTGGCGCGACCGGCCTGCGCGAAGGCGTTTTCCGCCTGATTCAACCCACGCTAAACTGTTCGCGATGGTGCCGCAGTGCGCAGTTTTTTGGTCGGGAGAAGGAAGGCATACGTGAGTCTCTATGAGGGTACCGAGCTCCAAAAAACCGCCGCTAATTACGTGCCACTGACGCCGGTTTCTGCGCTCAAGCGAACCGAGCGCGTGTACCCCGATTGCCTTGCGCAGATTCATGGTCGTATCCGGCGTAACTGGGCCGAGGTGGCTGATCGCTGCAAGCGTCTTGCGTCGGCACTCTCCCAGCGTGGTGTTGGAAAGGGCGACACGGTTGCGCTTATTGCTCCCAATATCCCGGAGGCGCTGGAGTGTGCGTTGGCGGTGCCGATGCTAGGTGCGATCCTGAATGCCAATAATGTTCGGCTTGATGCCGCCACGCTGGGTTACATCCTCGCCCACGGCGAAGCGAAGGTACTTTTGGTTGATACCGAATTTGGAGCGCTGGCGCGAGAGGCGGTGTCGATCTCGGGCCTGGATCTGCTGGTTGTGGATATCGAGGATTCAGAGGGGCCTGGCGGCGAGCGCATTGGCACATTGACCTACGACGCGCTATTGGACGAGGGGTCGCCGGAGTTCTCTTACCAGCCACCTGATGATGAATGGGACGCGTTAGCGCTGAACTACACCTCCGGTACAACCGGTCAGCCGAAGGGCGTGGTCTACTCGCACCGAGGCGCTTGGACTAACGCAGTAAACAACGTCGTCACCTGGGAAATGCCGCATCACCCAGTGTATTTATGGACGTTACCCCTCTTTCATTGCAATGGCTGGTGCTTCCCTTGGACCATCACGTTGCTAGCGGGGACCCACGTATTCTTGCGCAGCCCTACCGCCGCGGGTATTTATCAGGCCTTTGCTGCGCATGGGGTCACTCATTTGTGTGGTGCGCCGATCATCATGTCGATGATCGCAAACGCCGAAGCGGCGGAGCGCGCCGAATTTACCCAGTCAGTGCGGATGATGACGGCGGCGGCACCGCCGCCGCCACAGACGATCCTGGCGATGGAGCAAATGGGTATCGCGATTACGCATGTCTATGGTTTAACAGAGGTGTATGGTCCGGCCGTGGTTTGCGCTGACAAGGCAACCTGGTCTTCTTTGAGTACAGAGGAGCAAGCCAAGCTCAAGGCGCGCCAGGGTGTGGCCTATGAATTACAGGAGGATGTGCTGGTACTCGATCCAGCGACGCGCGCACCGGTCCCCTGGGACGGCGAAACCCAAGGTGAGGTCGCCTTCCGCGGCAACATTGTCATGAAGGGTTACTTCAAGCAGCCCGAGGCGACCGCTGAAGCCTTTGCAGACGGCTGGTTCTGGTCGGGTGATCTCGCGGTTCAACATCCCGATGGCTACATAGAAATCCGCGATCGCTCCAAGGATATTATTATTTCCGGCGGTGAGAACATCTCATCGATCGAAGTCGAAAACGCCATTTATAGCCACCCAGATGTGCTCTGTGCGGCCGTCGTGGCTATGCCCGATGAGAAATGGGGTGAGGTCCCCTGTGCGTTTGTTGAATTGACCCCGGGGAGCCGCCTGACGGAAGCGGAGCTGATCGCCCATGCGAGAGAGCAACTCGCCGGTTTTAAGCGGCCTAAGCGCGTGGTTATTGCCCCGCTGCCGAAAACCTCCACCGGCAAGATTCGCAAGACAGAACTCCGCGACCAAGCGCGCGCTCTGGTTTAAGTCATCGGCCGCTGAGTTGCCCTGCTTGCGTAGCTAGCGGCGCACCGCTGACGCATTGCGATCTCCCCACGACTGCATTCATAGCTACCGCGTTGCCCCCGACGTGATACGTTTTTTCGGGTCATAGAAGGGCTTGGGTACAACCTTTGCCGCGCGCTGGTCGTCGGGCGTTGTTACTAGGCAGTTGGTACCGATGTCAGCGCAGTCGATGGACACCATCGCCAGCGCGATATTTTGTTTGAGTCGGGGTGAGTACACCGCCGAGGTGACTTTGCCGACGATCTTGTCCCCCGACGAAACCGGCCAAAACTCGGTGTTGGGCCCCGACAGGGGTTCACCCTCGATCACCATGCCGACTTGGGATCGTGTGACGCCGTTTTGTTTGATGCTTTGTAGCGAAGCTTTGCCGATAAAGTCGGGGGGCATTTCAAGATCCACCAAGCGATCGAGGCCGAGCTCAAAAGGATTCGTACTCGCGTCCATATCGGCGTGATAAGACAGCATGCCGCCCTCGATACGGCGAATGGAAGAGGTGTGGCCCGGCTTGAGTCCCAGTGGCTCCCCCGCTGCCATGATCTTCTCCCAAAGCTGTTCGCCGTGAGCGCCATCGAGTAGATAGATCTCATAACCCAACTCGCTCGACCAGCCGGTACGCGAGATCACCAAGGGGATGCCGTCGAGCTCAAAGTGATCCAGCCAGTAGTACTTCAAATCACGAATACACGGACCAAAGAGCGCTTCCATAATCTCGCCACTCTTAGGTCCTTGAAGTTGTAATGGCGACACGTCGGGCTCGCGAATATCGACATCAAGGCCGGCGTGGGTCGCGATCCCTTGGACCCACAGCAGCACATCACTGTCGGCGAGGGATAACCAAAACCGGTCTTCTTCCAGGCGCAGTAATACGGGGTCATTGATGATCCCGCCTGCAGCATTCGTGATCAGTACATATTTACACTGGCCAACCGCGCATTCCGACAGATTTCGCGGGGTTAGTAATTGCGTGAACTTCGCCGCATCCGGGCCGGTGATTTCTACCTGCCGCTCGACGCCGACATCACACAGAATGGCGTCATTAACGAGGTTCCAGAAGTTTTGCTCAGGGTCGCCGAAGGAGCGCGGAATATACATGTGGTTATAGACGGAGAAATCCGTCGCGCCCCAGCGCACTGTGGCATCAAAAAAAGGGGATTTTCGGATTTGTGTGCCGAAGCCAAAGGCTTTTTTCACCGGGCGGGACATAGTTTTCCTCTAGGGCGTGCAGTGTTGTTCTGGGCGATAACCACTCTCAATCTAGCGTGATAACCAGCCTATTGACCCCTTTCTATGCGGTGACCGCTGAATTGGATTGCCGGTTACGGGATATTTCGGACCCAGCGTGCGATCGCTAATGCCCGATAACAATCCGTTATCGGTTCATCATCGTATCGGTCTCGCATTCCGCTTTTTACATCTCCCGGTCTTCCCATGACTAAAATCCGCCACGAGTGGTTCTCCAATATTCGCAGTGACCTGCTCGCCGGTCTGGTAGTCGCGCTCGCATTGATACCCGAGGCCATCGCATTTTCGATTATTGCCGGCGTTGATCCACGCGTGGGGCTTTATGCCTCATTTTGTATTGCAGTCGTCATTGCTTTTGCGGGCGGTCGGCCCGGCATGATCTCTGCAGCAACAGGTGCCATGGCCCTATTGATGGTGACTTTGGTTAGGGAGCATGGGCTTCAGTATCTCTTTGCGGCCACGATTCTCACCGGAATACTGCAGATTGTCGCTGGCTGGATCCGACTCGGTGAGCTGATGCGCTTTGTCTCGCGATCGGTGGTGACCGGCTTTGTGAATGCGCTCGCCATCCTTATTTTTATGGCTCAATTGCCTGAGCTCATAAACGTTTCTTACGCGGTATACGTGATGGCCGCGGCAGGCTTGGCGATTATCTATGGCTTCCCCTACGTCACGAGAATGGTGCCTTCACCCCTGGTAGCTATCGTTCTGCTGACAGCGATTTCCATTTATTTTGGTATCGATGTTCGAACGGTCGGTGACATGGGTGATTTGCCCTCGACGCTCCCTGTTTTCTTATTGCCTGATATTCCCCTCAGTCTCGAGACGCTTCAAGTAATCCTGCCTTACGCTGCGACGTTGATGGTGGTGGGACTGTTGGAATCACTTATGACCGCCACGATTGTCGATGACCTCACCGATACACCCAGCAATAAAAGCCGAGAGTGTATGGGGCAGGGCATCGCCAACATCGCCAGTGGGTTTTTGGGCGGAATGGCAGGTTGCGCCATGATTGGGCAATCGGTGATTAACGTGAAATCGGGCGGGAGAGGCCGCCTGTCGACACTCAGCGCGGGCATTTTCTTACTCCTATTATTACTGTTCTTTAGTGATTG
>Ga0255760_10002383_pt1 | contig 17392 bp, 16 predicted proteins | sample 071ome_25_FD_179960 | JGI IMG/M metagenome (GOLD analysis project Ga0255760, IMG submission 179960) | Coastal salt marsh microbial communities from the Groves Creek Marsh, Skidaway Island, Georgia - 071410BT metaG (version 2) | ecosystem: Environmental > Aquatic > Marine > Intertidal zone >... | reverse complement strand
CTCCATCTCCGTCCGTATCGGTCGGTACTGAACTGGCATCTAGTGGATCTGTTCCTTCAGCAGTTTCATCCGCATCAGACCAATCGTCACCATCATCATCCGTATCCGCATTATTTCCAACTCCATCTGAGTCCGTATCTAACGATTCATCCTCATCTAATGGGAAGGCATCCGTCGTATCCGGTGTACCATCACCATCGTCATCCGTATCCGTAACATTTCCAACTCCATCTCCGTCCGTATCGGTCGGTACTGAACTGGCATCTAGTGGATCTGTTCCTTCAGCAGTTTCATCCGCATCAGACCAATCGTCACCATCATCATCCGTATCCGCATTATTTCCAACTCCATCATCATCCGTATCTAACCATTCATCCGCATCCAGTGGAAACGAATCCTCAGAGTCAATTACTCCGTCTCCATCAGAATCAACACATTCACCATCTAGATTATCACCAGCATGATCCAAATGACTATCAAACTCGGCTTGTTTGGATCCATTTAAATTATTCCAGGTATAGGTAGTGTAGGTACCATCGGCATTCAAATGGCAGATCGAGATTGGACCAGTAGAATTCTCTCTATTCGAATTCCGATTTCCTTGAGCGGAGATTTGAGAAGAGAAGACAAAGAAAAGGCCTAGAAGGCAACGAAATATTATTCGCTGGCTCCCGCTAGGAAAGTATATGGCTAGATTTTTTCGCAAAACATGTTACCAAAGACTATACTTTGGATAAATAAATTGCAAAAAGAGAGTTGTCTAAACGCGCGTGCGCGAGAGCTTATTACAAGTTTTAACCAAAAAAGGAGTTTAGTTAAATTTTATATTGCAATAAAATAGTGATGTTAAAAATTTAAAATGCTTTAACGAAAGGGTAAAACTTTTATAAAAATTTTACAAATAGTTGTCTATGCGCTAATTGCGTTTTTTAAAGGAAGGTGGATACCCTAACAAATCTTTAAAGTTGTTGTACAAAGTAACCCGGTTATTAAAACCCGATTCAACAGCAAGAGTATTCATGTCATTTTTTAGAAGAAAACCATTATTAATTAAATACTCTGACCTTAAAACACGCAACACCTTGACGTATTTCGACCAGGAATAATTGCAATAAACCTTGAAAAATAGTTCCAAAACTGCACTACTTACTTTCAATTTTTGGGATAAACTAAATAAGTCTTTAATAGGATCATACCCCCCTAGTTGTCGAATTGTCGAGTGTTCATAAAAATTAATCTTTTTATAAAGCTCAGAGGAATGCTTTTCCAATTCCTTGATTAGATTTTTCTCTGTCGTGAATTTCTGATAAGAAATAGAGCCATCAACGAATCTCCATATTTGAGGATTTAATGAAGCGTATGAGGTTGAACTTAAGATATCTTTCTCGATTTCATCAATCCTACTGTTGTTTTCGATAAATCCAATATCTCCCGATAGAATTCTAGGGAATTGCAAAACTAAAGCGAACGATAATAAGATTAAAATATTCATTATGATCAAATTCATCTGATTATTAATCAGTGTTGAATAGTCACCTTTTATTGTATCAACCTCAATCTGCCAAAAGGCCATTAAAATGGCAACGATTTGAACACATGAAGTCGTGATTATCCATATTTTGAACTGTACATCCCAAAATTTAGAAAGGAAAAAGACCTCGATATTTATTAAGAGTAGAAAAATAAACGTAAAGGCGAGTATGAGCTCTACCTTCTTTATTCCAAATACTGATATATCAAAAAAACCAGCTAGGAATAAGGTTATAAGAATAACTAAAAAAAACGTTAAGAATTTCCTGATCATTCCAGTGGGTTTCACTAGATAATAGAAATGAACCATCAGCAATACAGGATTTAAAAATCCCGCAACGAAATAAAAAAAAGAAGTTTTAAATGAATACTTAAAAATACCCCAGTCAAAAATATCAAACAGCACGCCTATTCTAAGTACTGAAAGGTCTACAATAATGAAAAGTATTGTAACCGTAGCAATTGATGAAGTTATTCGATTACCTTCCTTGAAGAATTTATATACCATAAAGCCTCCTAAAAGGAAAATCAAAGTAGAAGTAATTAAAACAAGATATTTCACTTAAGAAACATAAAAGTTGATTTTAAAAAAAAATTGTGAAATGCAATATAATCATTCTGTTCATTATAATTAACCTATTCATTCAATAACCTCAACGACACTCCCACAAGTGAGCATCGCATCTCCATAGAATGGGTTACGAATCTGCTCTTCGGTGCTTAACCACTTTGCACCCTTATTGTTATTTGCCATTGGGCAAAACTGAACATATAGTTTGCTCGACACCGACTGGGTAGAAGAAGCCCACTGAATCATTTCATTTGAGATCAAACGAAATAGTTCTCTTTGCTCTTCAATGTCGTCTGTCTCCTGTAACGATCCTAGGAGTGTCTTTAAATTTGATCTTGAAAAAGCATATTTTTTATCTGAAAGAAGCGATAACATTTTGGTCACCGCCGCGCTAACAGCTTTAGCATCAGAACGAACAAGTTCATCTTTAAGTATCAGATAAGGCTGAACAAGAACACTCATCATTGAATCCTCTTGAGCAGTAAAAGGCGTAATGTTTTCGCTAGCTTCTGTTTGGTAGCTCATCATTGATTGAAATCCTCTTAATTGTGCAGAGGCGTCGATTTGAAATGCACCACTTACCACCACAGTCTCTCCTTCGGTAAGACCCGATAGCAACGTGTAGTATTCAGCGTCTTCTCGACCTAACTCGACTTCACGCAGTTCAAAACTCGATGAAGCGATCTGAACATAAACCAGTGAACGCTTTCCTGTCCAAAGAACTGCGCTTGCGGGTATTTGAAGCCCGTTAGATGCTCTCGGCTCCAAAGAGGCATGAACGAACATTCCCGGCTTTAAGACCCTAGTATCGTTTGAAACTTCTACTCGAATGTTAAAGGTGCGTGTTTTTTCATTGATCACCTTGTCAATAAAGCTAATGGTACTCTCTGAACTAAAGGTAGAGAGGTTGGGGCTTTTAAGTAGCACCCTTTGACCTACCGAAACACCTTCAAGGTCATTTTCATACCCATCTAATTGTGCCCAAACCGTAGATAAATCTGCGGAGGTGTAAAGCAGTTGACCTTTTTTTACGGCATCACCTTCACTGACTGCTAAGTCAATGAGGGTTCCTCCTGTTTCAGCCACTAAATCAAAGTAAGCTTGTGCCTCACCTCTAGACTCAAGGGTATCGATCCACTGGTCTGAAAACTTCATAATTCGCAGCTTTTCACGAATGGCCTGATAGTACTGAGGCTGACTATTCTTTGACTCAGCAGCAATCAATAACTCCTTCTGAGCTTTATATATTTCAGGAGAAAAGACTTCAGCAATCTTTTGACCTTTTCGAATCACCTCTCCTTTAGAATGAATAAATAATTGCTCGATTCTTCCACCGTACTTAGTCGTTTGATCAAATCGCTTGGTTTCGTCTACTTGAATACTCCCTGAAAGCTCCTTCAAAGTTGATGCAGTGCCTCCTTCACCCACTGTAAAGGTCTCCACTTTCATCAGTGATAGTGCCTCTTCGGTAAAGGATAAGGCAGATGGGTCAGCACCGCTTGTATTCTGATCTTTTTCAATAAGGGCCATACCACATATCGGACAGCTCCCTGGTGCATCTTGAGTAATCTGAGGGTGCATCGAACAGGTGTAGGTCACTGACTGCTCATGGTTATGTGACCCCTCTTTGACTTCAGATTGCTTTTTATCTGAACAGCTTAGGGTAGCTAAGGCGAGTAGTAGGAAAAGTTGCTTTTTCATAAATGCATTCATTTAGTAAGACGTCGAATCGTTGGTGAGGACACACCCCACAAGACAAAACCACTGAGAACAGTAATCAGCCCTAATAGTGAGAACGATCGAAGTAATAACGTATTAAAGTCGTCTCTAGTTTGATAATCCATCGTGTGGGTCATCCATAAAAAGTCAAACCACCTCCAGTCACGGTGACGAACCGTTTGAAAAGAACCGTCAATTACGGAGACGTAGGCGGTCACCTTTTCTTTAGAGTCGAAAGATATTTGGTATGCGGGTAATTTTTTGCCGCGATACTCGTGATGCGCATCGGTAGCTTCAATGAGCGAAACACTGTTAGGTATTAAATCCTCTCGAAGATTTTTTCGGGCAATAGCAATTGCCTCTTCTTCGCTAACGCCCGGTTTAATCAAACCAGATTGCGCATGAATCAGCGTAGATTCATTCACAAAATAATAGGGTTCCCCTAAAAGATCTTTGAGTATCAAACTCTCAACAGGCTGATCAAAGGAAAGTTCTGAAAGCCCAACGAGATCAGTAAAAATCGGTTGCTTCGGTTCACTTCTAAAGTGATCTCCGTGGATTTCATCGATATCAGTCCAGCTAAAATAAAGGCCACTAATCGTCCACATTAAAAACTGGATACCTAAAAATAATCCCAGGTAGCGATGTGTTTTCCTAATTCTTTGAGAGGTAACCCTATTAACCATTTCTTAGTGATTATGATTTTCTTCTGATTCTTCTTGATAATCTTCGTTAAGCACGTAGGTCATTCCACAAACAGGGCACTTACCTTCTTCATGGCTTCCACTGCCTTCACAATGCATCGGACAAACGTACTTCGAGGTAAATTCTGGACCAAGGTTTGCTTCAGCCTGGGTCATTTGGTGCTCGCTGTGTTCCATTGCTGGTTTTTCGGCGGTTTTAGCTTCTTTCTTACTTGCATTTCCGCATGAGAAAAGTAGCATTAATACTGCCATTACCAGGGTTTTTGATACCATTGATGTTGTTTTCATAAGAGTGAATTAAGGGTTAATTAAATAATTGATAACTGATAATTGATTGTAATAAGCCACCACCGCAGCTACCTTTTGAAGCTGAAGGGTGAGTTCATTTTCTTTGAGTTTGATCAATTTTTGAAAATCGATGTCGCCAGCGATGTATCCGCTAAGTAAAAGTTCCTCAGTCTGGCTTAGTCGCTCCAAACTATCATCGAGCAATTCAATAGTCAGCTGAGCTTCTTTAAACTGTGCTAGGGTTTCGAAATAACGATCTTCAATTAAGTTAAGTCTGTATGCCTGTTCAGCCCTTATTCGACTTAACTCGATCTTGTTTTGCTTGCTCTTCGATTCATACTTCTTTCCAAATACAGGAATCGATAGATTTACTCGAGGCATTAATATATCCTTTCCATTATCGGTAACCGCCAAATCTGTTCTTGGCGCAACCGATAGATAGTCTACTCCAAAGGCAATACCGGGAAGGCGTTCTTTTTGACTCAATCGTTCTAAATCTTCAACCGATTCAAATAAACCGTCGTAGAGAAGTAGTTCGGGATGTTTAGTAAAATCAGGTGTCTCAGGTAAAATGACCTCAGCAAGCAACAAGTCTGCCGGCAGCTCGACAAGATCGCCCAAGGCCTGTCCTACCAAGTTATTGAACTTCTGCTGGGCAGCTTTCAATCCGAAGGTCAGACTCCCCTCACGTTGTTTCAGAGTATTCTCGAAAATGTCTAATTCGAGTAACTCGCTAAGTGCCGATTCACCTGCCGTTAAAGATCCTAGCAATTGGGCTCTTCTTAATTCAAGCCAATCCAGAATTTGAAGTACCAAATCTAAACTCTTATTTAAACGGTAGAGCTCATAATAAGATTGAGCTACTGACAAACTTAGTTTTCGCTTGGCAATACTTAGTTCAATGAAAGCGTTTTCTGCCAAAGACTTGGCATAGGTTTCTCGAGCCGATAAAGTACCGAACCAAGGAATCATTTGCCCTATTGCCAGTCTTGACTGCTGAGGGCCCGTGCGTGTTTCTGGTTCGCTAATAAAGTATCCGAGACTTAGCTCGGTATTCGCCAAACTGCGCGATTGGTTGACCTTTTCATTGGCAATATCATTGGCCAATAGTATAGCCTGAATTTGCGGATGGTTTTCTTCAGCGATTTGAATATAATCTTGCAGGCTTTGTCCGAAAGAACTTGCCGATACTATCCACACGATAAAAAGATATCTCATTTTATTTCTCATCAGACGTCATTTTTAATTGCCATTCTTTCTTAAAACTGTAAAGTACAGGCACCACAAATAGTGTAATCAGGGCAATTGCCATACCTCCAAAACTTGGAATCGCCATAGGAATCATAATATCGCTCCCTTTTCCGGTGCTGGTCAGGATGGGGAGTAAAGCGAGTAGTGTAGTCGCTGTAGTCATCAGGCAGGGACGAATTCGTCGCTCTCCAGCACTGACCACCAGGTCTCTAACCTCAGTAATACTTTTGGGTCTTGCTCCTTCAAAGGATTGGTCGAGATAGGTCGCCATAAGCACTCCATCGTCAGTTGCGATGCCGAATAAGGCGATAAAGCCCACCCATACGGCAACACTTAAATAGATCGGATGTATCTGAAACAATTCCCTCAGATTCACCCCAAAGAAAGATAAATCTAAAAACCAGGGTTGTCCATAGAGCCAGATCATGGTAAATCCACCTGCAAAGGCCACTGCAATCCCTGAAAACACCATCAGTGTAGTACTCATAGATTTAAACTGTAAATAGAGAATCACTAGAATGATCAACAAGACAAGAGGCACTACAATCGAGAGGGTTTGTTCAGCTCTAAGCTGATTCTCATAGGTGCCGGTAAACTCGAAGCTAATCCCTTGAGGAACCACTAGATCACCTGAGGTGATATGGTTTTCAATAAGCTCTTGAGCATTTTCGACGACTTCGACTTCTGAATATCCGGCACTCTTATCAAAAAGCACATAACCCACTAAAAAGGTATCTTCACTTTTAATCGATTGAGGACCTTTTTCATAACGAATCGATGCCAATGCTGACAAGGGAACTTGCACTCCCTTAGCGACGGTAACGTAGGTATTAGCAATCGTAGCTGGAGTATTTCTAAGTTCTCTCGGATATCGAACCCTCACCGTATAGCGTTCCCTTCCTTCTACGGTTTGGGTAATTGGTATACCTCCCAAAGCTACCTGAATCAACTTTTGAACTTGATCTACCGACACCCCGTAGTGCAGCAAAGCATCGCGATCGATGTCGATAAGGAGATAAGGTTTACCCACAATTCGGTCTGCAAAAACCGAAGAAGGCTTAACCCCCGTAGATTGTTTTAAAAGTGATTCTAATTCTAATCCGAACGATTCGATGGTACTTAAGTCTTGTCCTTTTATCTTGACTCCCATCGGAGCGCGCATACCCGATTGCAACATAACTAGACGTGTTTCGATGGGTTGAAGCTTAGGCGCAGAGGTTACCCCAGGCAGCTCGGTGACACGCACAATTTCATCCCAAATATCATCGCGAGATTGAATAATCGGTCTCCAGTTTCTGAAATACTCACCATCCGCATCTTCAATCAACAATCGGTGATCAAATCGCGACATTTCTTGTGTACCTGAAGTTAGATTTGGGTTCACAATAAAGTCCCCTGTCGAAAGAATAAATCGACCCGATTCATCTACCTTAAACGTAGCTGGCTTACCCTCACGTAATTCGTATTCTGGGTAATAGATAATCACATTTTCAAACATCGAAAGAGGTGCAGGGTCAAGCGCAGATTCGATTCTTCCCGACTTACCCACTACGGTTTCCACCTCTGGGATTTGAGCAACCGCCTTATCTAAATTTTGCAAAATGGTTCGATTCTCTGACACCCCGGTATGAGGCATCGAAGTGGGCATGAGTAAGAACGAGCCTTCATTAAGCGAAGGCATGAATTCTTCGGGAGTAGATCGCATGATAGCGTAACCCGCCAATAGTATAGCTAACGGAATACTTAGAAAGTAAGCCTTGTGCGCAAGTGCCCATCGCAGCATACGAGTATAGTAGAGTCTAAACAAGTAGAATCCACCAAGCAGGCCTCCACAAATCAAACTCACGAAAAGTAAATTGCCCATTAAGCTTCTGTCAAAACCAAGAGGTCTCCAATACTGAGCTAATAAAACAATCAGCGTAAGTACGCTGAAACCTAAATTCAGTTTGATATACGACTCCTTGTTTAGTTTATTTGAAAGATTTGCAACGCCCAATGCGCCGAAAACTAAGAGTATTAAGGAAAGGGTAAATCCACCGATAAGACCACTTACACCTAATGCGATCAGTAAGGTGTTTAAAATGATTTTAGTCAGACGACCACTTTTTGGTTTTTTGAATACCAAAACTGCGAAAGTCGGTATCAAATAAAGCGTTACCACAATTGCAGCAAGAAGTGCAAAGGTCTTGGTAAAGGCCAGTGGACTAAATAGTTTTCCTTCAGCACCAGTTAGTGTAAATACCGGGATAAAACTGATGATTGTCGTAAACACTGCAGTTATAATTGCACCCGACACTTCAGTGGTCGCCTCATAAACGACCTCAACCACAGGTCCCTCTTTCTGTTTTAAATGATTTAGTATGTTCTCGGTAAGTATTACCCCTAGATCCACCATGGTACCAATAGCAATCGCTATACCCGAAAGGGCAACGATATTAGCATCTACCCCGAAGTATTTCATCGCGATAAACACCGATAGAATGGCGACCGGAAGTAAACCAGAGATCAACAATGAGGCTCTTAAGTTGTATACCATGACAATCACAATGAGCATGGTAATAAGTACCTCAAGAATAAGCGCTAGGTTAAGGGTATCAAGTGTTTCGTAAATCAGTTCGCTTCGGTCATAAAAGGGCACCAGGGTAACCTTTGATTCTATACCGTCAGCTAATACTTTGGTCGGAAGCCCCTTTTGCAACTCCTCAATCTTTTCTTTCACCTGATCAATAACCTCGAGCGGATTCGATCCATAGCGCGCCACAACAACACCTCCTACAGCCTCTGCTCCCGCCTTATCTAGCATTCCTCTGCGTTCAGCTGGCCCAAAACTTACTCGAGCAACTTCACTCAGCGGAATCGATTTAAAGTCAGAACTAGTAATAGTTACCTTTTTCAGGTCATCAATCGACTTTAGGTAACCTAGACCTCTAACTAAGTATTCGACTTTATTAATCTCAAGGGTTTGAGCCCCTACATCTCTATTGCTTTGCTTAACAGCCGAAACCACTTGTTCTAGATCGATTCCATAAACCTTCAATCGCTCAGGATCAACATCGATCTGATACTCTCTTACAAAACCTCCGATAGAGGCCACCTCTGATACACCTCCTGCAGATGCCAAGGCGTATTTTACATAGTAATCTTGGGTGCTTCTAAGTTCGTCGAGACTCCATCCGCCAGTGGCATTACCTTCTGAATCTCGACCCTCAAGGGTATACCAAAAAACCTGGCCAAGTGCCGTAGCATCTGGTCCAAGCGCCGGTGAAACACCTTCGGGCAATAAACCACTTGGTAAGGCGTTTAGTTTTTCTAGAATACGACTACGACTCCAGTAGAAATCAATATCCTCTTCGAAAATGATGTAGATACTTGAAAAGCCAAGCATCGAAGAACTTCGGATGGTTTTCACCCCCGGTATTCCTAACAAAGAAGAAGTGAGCGGATAGGTAATCTGATCTTCGATGTCTCTTGGGGAGCGTCCATCCCATTTAGTAAAGACAATCTGTTGATTCTCTCCCAAATCGGGAATAGCGTCAATAGCCACCGAATCGGCTCCTATCCAAGAATTCGAAGAAGGGAAAGGAATAACTCGAGCCCCCCAAATTACCAAAACGGCAAAAAGCAGATAGGCAAATAATTGATTTTGAAGAAAAAATTTAATGCTTTTATTGAGCATAATTCATTGATTTAATAGGGTAATACAAGGATTACTCCAATGCATTTAGCACGGAGTTCGGTAATACCTCTAAATCAAATCAAAAACACCTGAAACATCAGATGCAATCGCTCAGGCGGGTCAGGAGGATGAAATGTAAAAATTGAAGGTACCTTATCGGTAATCTCAGTAGGTTTAACAATCGATAAAACGAAAGGATCAGCTACTATAGCTACAGGAGCAAAGTCAATAATTAACTCGCTGTGCTTGAGGTCATCCTGGCCTTTTAACGTATCGGTTTTATGGTCACAACACTTATTGTCTTCGCTCATTGCCATACCGCAACCGGCGGCTTCAGAGAAGACTGCTGTGCTCACTACACGACCCATGCAGATATGCTGATCTATCGTCCAAGAGACCGTAGAAACAAGGACGAGTAGACTCATCGCCCATGAAAATATCTGAAGACCAATTCGTTGCATACGAGATCAAAACTACAAAATAATTGTATTTAAAGTTGGTTTACGATTTGGATTGAATCTCAAACTTATCGTATATTTGTCGTCCACATCGCGGGATAGAGCAGTAGGTAGCTCGTCGGGCTCATAACCCGAAGGTCACAGGTTCGAGTCCTGTTCCCGCTACAACGAAAGCCTCTTGATTCATCAAGGGGCTTTTTTTATTTGAAAGAATTCAAGCTTGCTTGGAGATTCTAGCAGATAAAAATCCATTAATTGCAGAGGCGATTAGGCTATCCTTTCTTCCATACATCTCCTACTCTGAATCGTCAGCAACTACGGGAATACTCCAATTCCTTAGTACGGCCAGATTTCTGATTAGGATGATGATTGAGCAGGCCAAAGTAGTTTTTAAGATAAGCCCAAATCCCAAAGCCTTAAAGTAGTTCATTCTCTTTTGAGAGTAAAACTCCAAAAGATGTAATTAAAGAGATAATTGGAGCAAATTCAATCCTCAAGATCGAAGAAATATCTGAAGTCATAACTATTCTCCGTACCAACACCCGAATTATGATCGGTAAATGGTAAGAGTTCAAATAAATAAGCCCTCATGAGTTTGAGGGCTTATTATTTATATTACAAGAAATGATAATGTTAGTTATTGTTGACTAATTGCTTTCTATAGCCTTCCATGGTATTCGAAATATGCTTTTCGAGACCTATACTATCAATGTCTTTGAACATTTCAACAGAAAGTGTATGAAACTCCACATCAAGATTTTTTCTTGACCATACCGCCATTTCTGCCATTATTGGATAAAAATCGATACCCTTTGACGTAAGATTATAGGTTTTAATTTTTTTGTCTTTTGAATTCCGAGTAAACTCAATAAGCCCATACTGATTCAGCTTCTTTAAACGATCTACTAAAATATTTGTTGAAATTCGCTCAGGAGCTTCAAGAAAATCAGAGTAAGTATTTCGTCCAATAAATAGATCACGAATGATTAAAAGTGACCATTTATCTCCTACAATATCTAAAACATTTGATACCGGGCAAGTTGACCTAAATTCCATAAAAAAGTAAAAAAGATTAAATCTTTCAAATTTAAGAATTAAATGATGTATATTAACTTGCATTTAACAATTAAACTTAACCTAATTATGAAAGAACTTATCCTAACACTTGTAGCAGCTCTTGTATTATCATGCAATGAGCCCACTCAACATCAAGCAAACTTTGCTCAAAACAATGAAATTTTTAATACGCATGTAGAAACCTTTAAAAATCACTTTCTGAAAGGGTTTGAAGAAGAAAATGTTGAATTAATGCTTTCGATGTATGCTGACTCTCTTTCTTGGGATGGGCCTAATGAAGGAGGTGTTACCTTCAATAAAGAAGATCTTTCAGGAGTGATTACCAATTACATTGAAAATTTTGATGACATCAAATTAAACGATCAACTTTATTTCGGAGGATCAGTTTATGCAAATCCAATGGAACCCTTCTCTGATCCAAATTACATTAGAGTCGTAGGAACTTGGACAAACGTGCACACCGCCACAGGACTGCCTACAACTCTAAAGTGGCATGCAGTAATGTGGTTTAATGAAGATGGAAAAGTTTACCGAGGAACCGACTGGATGGATGTTGCTAGCCTAGAAGGACAAATTAGCCGCCAGTTAGAAATGAACGAATAACACTGTATTTCTTAATTTCAGAACAACTAAGCCTCTTGATTTATCAAGGGGCTTTTTAATTCCCTATCGAATAACTCACAAAGGCGACGCGCTTGCTATCGGGACTCCATGATGGTACGTTGATAGTGCCTTGTCCGCCATAGAACACTGAGGTTAGGTCGGTAATTTCACGCGTTTGCAAATTCATGAGTCGAAGTTTTACTTTTTTCCCAAATAAATGCTGTTGCTTTTGGTCTTCGATGTATGAAATGTATACCATCCACTGGTTATCAGGTGAAATGTGCGGAAACCAATTCGAATACGAATCAAAAGTCAACTGCTCAGGGTTAGAACCATCAACCCCCATTCTCCACAATTGCATATGGCCGGTTCGATACGAATTGAAATAAATGTACTTGCCGTCAGGAGAATATTCGGGACCATCATCGAGGCCTTCGGTTTTGGTTAAGCGTTTTGCCTTACCTCCTTCTACAGGAATGGTATAAATGTCGAGGTTGTCTTTTTTGACTCCGGTGTAGGCTAAGGTTTTACCGTCCATACTCCAACCATGCCAAAAGCATATGGCATCAGTAGATACTTTCTTTGGCCGCCCACCCTCCACAGGCATGACATAAAGCGCCGATTCCATAGTATCCCAACTCGAGCCTCGTTTATCGAAGTTACTAAGCACTAATAATTGCTGGTCAGGAGAAAGGCCGTGATCGTTGTTAAGCGCGGATAAGTTCCCCGTAGGTAGTACCGAAAGTTCCTTAGTCTTCAAATCTAACTTTTCTAAAAGACCATAGCTGTTAATCAGAAGGTATCCGTCCTTATGCCAATTCGGTGCTTCAAAATGTCTATTTTCAATAAGAACCGTTTCTACCTTTTTCGAAGTGATATCAACGATATTCAGATAACTGGTGGTATCGGTTTTCTGTTCAGATAATTGGTAGGGATAAAGCGACTGCCCAACGAGTTTCCACTCCCCGTTGACTTTTTCAAAAAGGCGCATTTCGTGAGTATAGGTTTCTTTACCATCTACCCCAACCGAAACCTCATCGTGGTTGACCCAAGCCTGATCGCCGTAAATATTAAATTGAAAATTTGAAAGATACGCCTGACCTCCCTGACCGGTTATCTCTTTAGACGGATGTATAATCACCTCAGCCGGAATATCTAGAAGCTCTCCTCCCCCACGGTTAATCCACACTTTATTATAGGATCTTTCTTGCCAGCAAGAGGCATGCTCAGCAATATCTCCTGAACGCCACGTTCTAGACTCTTTTTCTAGCAGATCTAAAATCTCAAGAGTATCACTTGCTGTCTGAGCCTGCAAGGTCACAATCGAAAACACGGATAAGAGAAGCCAAAATTTATTCATAGTTAAGATGTTAGGTAGGTATTAAGCTATTGATTATTTTAGAAATCCTAACCAATTTTAACATCATGGAAGAACTACTTTTCGGCGCCGGCCTGTTTTTAGGTCTGATTTATTTAGGCCTCATTCTTATTTACATCATTGGCCTTTGGAAGGTTTATGAAAAAGCAAATCAACCCGGTTGGGCCTGTCTTATCCCGATTTACAATATTTGGGTACTTCTTAAAATTGTAGGAAAACCCGGATGGTGGATTTTACTCTTACTGATCCCTCTAGTGAACGTAGTGATTGGGATTATGATTACTCATAATCTATCTAAAAGCTTTGGAAAAGATGTCGCCTACACTATCGGGCTAATTTTGTTACCTGTAGTTTTTTATCCGCTGTTAGGCTTAGGAGATGCTACTTACAGGGGGCCTGCGGGATTAAATTAAGGTTATGCCAAAGAGCTGGTCAGAAAAATTTGAGTCTAAATCGACTCACGATATAAAGATTATCGATAAAGACTTTTGGGGTCAAAAAGCCGGCGATCGGATGCTAATACCAACTCCCAAGTTGATCGAAGATTATGTAGGTCAAAGTCAGAAAGGTACCTTCATTGATCCACTTCAAATGCGTAAGGATTTAGCAGCTGAACTCGGAGCAGACTTCACATGCCCAATGACTACGGGAATCTTTTCTCGAATCATGGCTGAGAAAAATCTTGAACTACATGGAGAAAATTATCAAAGCATGACACCTTTTTGGAGACTTGTCGACCCTAAGAGTGATTTAGCTAAAAAACTAAGTTGTGGTAAAGAAGTCATTCAAAGACTTCGAGCTTCAGAAAGCTAGAAGCTACCTATCTGCTGATCTAGCCAAGCCGTGCGGTTCAGCAACCAATCTTTAAGGTAATCCACCTCCTCGTTATAGGTTTGGCCTACAAAGAAGTTCGGCCACACCCATTCACCAAGGATTGGCCAACGGGTAAAGTTGTATCCGGCATTATTTGAGCTATCCAGTAATTCCCGGTACGATTCAATCTTCGAAGCAATCGCGCCATCAGAGAGTACTCCTGAACGAAGGGCTGTGTAACGATCACGAACTGCCGACTTAAAAGAAGGATCTTCTAATAATCGCTTCCACCAAAAAGGAACCGGATAAAAATCACCCGGACAGCGCTCACTCAATCGATAGGCCCATACATCATATCGTTCTCCCGCGCAATAATTCGCATTTCCATAAGCCAGATTAAAATCCCAAACCGGGCCCATCTTCAGCTTCTCATCGCGATCTTTGGTAAGCCAGGTACTGAGTCGATAGCCATCAACATTATTGCCCAGTTCAGTCAAAATGAAGAAGTCTACAAAACTGTCCAGATCGATATAGGCTTTGTATCCGTCAGTTTCATCAGTAAAGTTTTCAGACTGAAGTGCGTCTTCAAAATCATGAATGTAATTTTGGATGTACTGCTTTTGAGCCAGAGTAATGAATTCAGGTTCAGGGGTCTCGTAGAGAAAATGGACGGCAGACTCCAATGAACTGATGTAATTCGAAGCAAACGCGGTAGAAGGGTTAATGTCGGTACCCTTGTCAATCTTAAGAATGTATCCGCCCGTAAGTGCCGAACCTTCGTTCTCTACGTCTCTCAACTCATTGATATTGATACGATTCACGTCACGCTTTAAGCGCTCCATAAGCACATAAATCCCATCATTTTGATCATTTAAATTCAAATTCACAAAGCGCGTTCGAGAGGCATAGCGACCCATGTCTTCAGAAAGTGAATAAGTGAGTACGTTTCGAATGAGCGATTTGTCTCCGTAAGGTGCTTGCAAAATCCAATCCTCTTCTTCGGGTAGGCCTAATAGTGAAACATCAACATCTAATTCAAAGTCTTCGGTAGAACGCGTCTCAAATCCGTACTGTTTTTTCGGATAAAAATACTGCGATGATTGCCCCCGAGTCTCAATCCCTACTGGCCCTTCAAATAGGGGTTCCCCTCGATCGGTAATCTTTAAAGTAGCGCGAATTTTAGGCTCATCGGGTATCGCCACGTTTTGAGTATAAATAGCCACCAAAGGCAACGAATTTTCTGGATACTCATAAACCACCTCACCCGAAGGCTCATCAGTGATAACTTCTTTCGAGCAGCTCGATAATACGAGTAAAAGAAAACTAATCTTTAGTAACGAGCGTGATGACGACTTCATAAGACGGTTTTGGTCAGGAATGTTAAATATAAGAACTCATTACCCTTAGAAATGAAATTCTGTTACATTTAAGAAATTAAAACCTAAATCAATAACTATGAAGCAGTTATACCTATTGGCTTTCGCCATACTTTTCAGTGCCTGTGCCACCGTTCCTAGCGACGATCTTGGAGTAACTATCGGTGTACAAACCTACTCATTCAGAACCATGGATGATGAAAGCCCACTTGCGATACTCGAATACATCAAGGCAACCGGTATCAAACAAGTTGAACTCATGGGTAATCACGCAGAGCCTTTTGCTGGAGCACCATCAAGCCCGATGGATGATCCTGCCAAACGTGCTATTATGATCAAGCAATGGCGTCAAGAGGAACTAACCGAAGAGGAGACTGTTATTGCCGCACAACTTCGCGAAGAAATGGGAATGTATAACGCCGATATGACGAAGTGGCGCTCAGAAGTAGATTTTGGAAAGTTTGAGGAGCTACGTGATTTATATGCCGCTAATGGAATTTCAATTTTTGCTTTCAAACCGTCTGTTTTTGGTAAGAATAACACCGATGAGGATATTCGTTATGGGATGCGTGCTGCAAAGGCTCTTGGAGCAAGTCATGTAACGGTAGAGCATCCTGAAGATGATGAGCACACCGCTCGTCTAGGTAAAATTGCAGAAGAAGAAGGAATGCTTATGGCTTATCACGGACACATGCAACAAACCCCAACACTTTGGGATACCGCACTTGAGCAATCAGCAGCCAATCGAATGAATCTCGATTTCGGACACTACATCGCCGCTGAAAACGAAAACCCATTACAAATCATCACCGAAAAGCATGCATCCATCGCAAGCATGCACCTTAAAGACCGTCAGAAAAAATCAAATGGTGGCGGAAACCTGATGTGGGGAACTGGAGATACCCCTATCGCCGACGTAGTTACCTTAATTCGCGATAACGGATACACCTTCCCAATCACCGTTGAACTCGAGTACGAGATACCAGAAGGTTCAGACGCTATTCAGGAGGTAAAACGCTCTTATGAATACATTAAAAATATTTTGAAGCCATAAAAAAGCTACTTCTCATACTCTGTTTACTAACACTATCTCCTGTCCTTGGGCAGGAGATAGCTGTTTTATCCTATAATATCAGATACAACAGTTCTGGTGATGGGCTCGACCTGTGGGATCTTCGAAAAGCTGAATTAATAGAACAGATTAAACAGATCGCCCCAAGCAGTTTTGGAGTTCAGGAAGCTACCTACACTCAAATGCAAGACCTACTGGCTGGCCTTACCGATTACAGCGCTGTCGGAGTAGGAAGAGACAATGGTAAAACCAAGGGTGAATACAGTGCCATCTTCTTCAAAAAAGACGAGTTTCGATTGATCGAAGCGTCTACCTTTTGGCTCTCAGATACCCCAGAAAAAGTCTCAGTCGGATGGGACGCTGCCCTCCCCCGCATCTGCACCTACGCCCTTTTTGAACACCAAGAATCTAAGCGTCAGTATTGGCACTTCAATACGCACTTTGATCATATGGGGGTTAAAGCTCGGGCTGAATCGGCAAAACTGATTGCTTCGAAAATAGCGTCTCTTGTAGAGGGCGAAGAATCCGTAATCTTAAGTGGGGACTTCAATGCAGAGCCTCATCAGGAGCCCATTTTGGTATTGAAAAATAACTTTCAAGACCCGATAGAAACCATTGGTCTTAAAGGGCCAGTAGGCACTTTTAGTGGATTTGATTTGGATGCAAATCTCGATCGTCGAATCGACTACATCTTTTACAAAAGTGTCAAGCCAATAGAATACCAGCATCTAGCTACCAAGCGCTCCAACAAGCGATGGATCTCGGACCATTTACCCGTTTATTTCAAGTTCAAGTTCGATGAATAGTAATTAAGGTTTCAGTAGAATTCTCGACCTTTGAGTGCTATGAAATTGAACACCCTTTTATTCTCGTTCT
>Ga0255760_10002381_pt1 | contig 17399 bp, 11 predicted proteins | sample 071ome_25_FD_179960 | JGI IMG/M metagenome (GOLD analysis project Ga0255760, IMG submission 179960) | Coastal salt marsh microbial communities from the Groves Creek Marsh, Skidaway Island, Georgia - 071410BT metaG (version 2) | ecosystem: Environmental > Aquatic > Marine > Intertidal zone >... | reverse complement strand
CAGTCGACCAGCGCAGGGCCTGCAATCATCATCTGCGCAGTATCCTTGACGATGACCGAGTAGTGAGACGTCGTCACTCTCGCGGCGCCAATCCCTGCCACGCTGCCCAGTGCGAGTGAAACGGAGGGTGCCACACTCAAGTGTTGAACAATGGTCTCCCAGCCTGCGACTCGAGGGATGTAGGTCCTGCCAGCCATTTCGATGGTTTTCACAGAGCCGCCGCCGCCCATGCCATCGACTAAGCGAATATGAGGACGTCTTAGTTCTAGTGCCAAACCCTCGGCATGCAAACGCTTGCCCGCGATTGAGGCATCAGCTGAGCCGCCTCGAACCGTGAAATCGTCGCCTGACAACACCACGGAACGACCGTCGAGGGATGCCGTGCCGAAAACAAAGTTCGATGGCATCACGTGTTCCAACTCACCCGCCTCGCTATAGCGACCTACGCCGGCGAGTTTGCCGATTTCTCTGAACGAGTCGGCGTCCGCCAAGCTTGCGATCCGTTCTCGAATGGTGAGCTTGCCAAATTCATGCTGCCTGGCCACCTTGTCTGATCCGCCCATGGCCTCGGCGAATTGATTGCGCACCCCAAGTTCATTCAGTTCGTCTTGCCAACTCATGGGCGGTTCCATCGTTTGAAGATGCTCGAGGATAGCGAGGCTCTATAGCGAGATCAACGCAGGCTGGTTACCATGGGCCACTTAACGTTGGAGGTCGCATGAGTCAAACAGAATATCGTCAAGCCCGATTCACAGCCCCCCCGGGTGCTTGCGCCATCATTCTTGTGCGTCATGGGGAATCCAGAGCCGCCAAACCGGGTGAACCGTTTCCACTTGTGGACGGTCAAGGTGATCCGGAACTTGCGCCTAACGGCCGCGCGCAGGCGGTTCGCGTGGCCGAGCGGCTAAAAGATGAGCCCATCGCGGCACTCTATGCGACTAAATTGCAAAGAACCCAAGAGACGGCTGCACCACTCGCTGAACGGTTGAATTTGCAGATCAATGTCAATCCTGATTTACATGAAGTGCACCTAGGTGAGTGGGAAGGTGGTGTGCTTCGGATCAAAGCAGCCGAAGGCGATCCGATCTATGAACGCATCCATACTGAAGGTCGTTGGGATGTAATTCCTGGGGCAGAATCTTCCGAGGCACTCCGAACTCGATTGTTAAGGGGGCTTCATACCATCGCCAGAGCGCATCCCGATCAATTGGTGGCGGTCTTTGTCCACGGCGGGGTTATCGGTCAAATATTGGAGGCGGCAACAGGGGCCCGCGGCTTTGCCTTTAGTGGCGCGGACAATGGGTCGATCAGTCATGTGGTGGTATCAGGTGAGCAGCTTATTGTCCGAGGGTTCAATGATGCTTCGCACTTGATTGGTCTTGCCGACGCGGGCGGCTCGCAATTGCCAACCTAGTCAAATAAGGGGTTTCAGGACGAGCGCCTGCTCCGAGGCCCTAGAATAAAGTCGATCCGACCCGCGCGCCCATCACGCCTTGTCAACGGTTGGACGTATAATGCCAGTCTCACCGGTGCAGTCCGAGTCGCACAATCATGATGCCGTCACTAGATTCGCTCAAGCAAATGTTCGATGAACAAGGGTACGTTGTGGTTCCCCGCTTATTGGATGAAACTGCTCGGTCGACGCTTTGCCAAATTGCTACGCAACATCTCAGTGAAAACTTGGCGCCCATCGAGTACGAGGTGGATGTTCATTATCCGGGTGCTCCGATCACCGCAGAGTCGGAGGGTGCAGGCACCGCAAGGCGCCTCTTACAAACGTATTCTCGACACAGCGCGTTTCGAGCATGGGGTACGTCCAGCGAAGTGAAGGCCGTATTGACCGCGCTATTCGAACAACCCGATGTGATGCTGTCTCAGTGCCATCACAATTGCGTCATGACCAAGCAGCCCGGCTACTCGAGTGTGACCCGTTGGCATCAAGACATTCGTTACTGGCACTTTGATCAACAATCACTGATTAGTGTTTGGACGGCGCTGGGTGAAGAAACAAAAAAGAATGGCTGTTTGCGGGTACTACCAGGTAGCCACCTTTGGCAGCTAGAGCCTGGCCAGTTCGACGCAGCGCGGTTTTTAAGGTCTGATTTGCCGGCGAACAAGGCGTTGCTCTCCACTGCGCGCGCAGTACCGCTGTCACCGGGAGATGCCTTGTTTTTCCACGCTCGACTGTTTCATGCGGCGGGTCGAAACACCTCAGAGCAAACGAAATATTCGTTGGTATACACCTATCACGCGGCAGATAACCACCCCATTGAAGCTACGCGATCCGCGCAGTTTCCGAGCATCGCGCTTTAATCTGGCAGGCATGCCGCAGGGTGTCTGGACATTCTGTGGCTCACGAACGGTTGCCGAGCACGATCTGCCGAGACTGAATCTCAGAAGGGCGTAGGCCGTGGTTGAGGCTCAGCTTGTTTCGAGATGAACAGGCGCAAGCGTTCTGAAGCAGTCGATAAGGTCCATGAGCGCCTCGCCGCGAGAATGGCCTCTTCGCCAGGCAAAACCAATATCCCGATGAAATCGCCCCAGCGGTAGCGGCTCGGTTTTTATTCGAGTCCCACTCAGAATGCCGGCATCCAGAGCCATCTGTGGCAGGATGGTCACGCCGATGTCGTTCTCAACCATTTGCACCAGCATCTGTAAGCTGTTGGCACCAAACGTGTGCACTTTTTTATGGCTCTTCAGACGACAGCCTGCGAGCGCGTGATCTCTGAGACAATGGCCGTCATCAAGTAGTAAAAGACTCTCGTCAGGGAGCTCGTCAAAGTCGATTTCTCCACCAACGGCAAGCGCCGCATCCGCGTGAAAGGCAAGGTGCAAGGGCTCTCTGTAGATGATGAGTGTCTCCAGCGCGCCAGCATCGTAGGGCAGCGCAATAAGGGCGAGATCGAGCTTATTGGCAAGTAATTCGGACACGAGCCCCGCGGTGGTGTCTTCCCTGAGATAAAGCTGAAGCGATGGGAACGATTCCCGTAGTCTGAGGGCGTAGTGCCCCATAACGTAGGGTGCGATCGTGTGAATGCCGCCAATTTTGATTGGCAAAGACAGTGGGTTGTGAAAGGCGCTCGCTTCATCCATGAGATCCTCAACCTGCATGATGATGTAGCGACTTCGGTCAGCGATCCGCAGCCCGAGTTCGGTGAAAGCGACGCTCTTGTTGGTCCGTTCAACCAATCTGACGTCCAGGAATCGCTCTAATTCGCGAATGCCTGAGCTAAGCGTCGATTGCGTCACGTTGAGTGCCTGCGCCGCTTTGCCAAAGTGCAGGTGCGCTTGTAACGCTACCAAATATTGTAGCTGTCGGATTGGGGGTAGAAACACGAGAACACTCCAGCCAGTTTGGCTCTTAGTTTAGCGTGAACACAGTCTCGAGGTGCTGACGACTTCAGCCAGGTTTGTCCCCAAAAGCGAGGGTAGCCAATGAAGCCAGATCACGTTAATCAAAGTCGTTAAGGCCAGTTTCCAACCCAAACACAAACTTTCAATGAGGGCCCGGATTGTCGTCACCGGAAGGGGTGTTCTCTGGCAGAAGTTTGCAGTGCCGACAAGCTTCATGGATCGACGCCGAGTAGCGCTTGAGCCATGGGCCGATGATTCCATTGATGTTTCAGTGAGTCGCGGGTAAGCGCGGAACCGATTCTTGAATTCGATCCAAAGTCTCGCACTTGGAGCCGCGCAGGCGGTCGCGCCTCACTGCGGATGGCTCGTTTCAGTTCATTGCCAACAGCGGCTGAAGTCCGCATGATGCGGAGACGAAAAGATGAAGTGGAATCAAGGAATGAATGGCGCAGAGTCCTTAATCAGATCGCTGGTGGAGGCGGGTGTGACGACCTGCTTTGCCAATCCGGGCACGTCGGAAATGCACCTCGTTCAGGCGATTGATGCGGTGCCTGAGATGCGGGGTGTTTTGTGTTTGTTTGAGGGGGTCTGTACGGGCGCTGCCGATGGCTACGCGCGTATTGCTGAGAAGCCGGCGATCACCGTGCTCCACTTGGGGCCGGGACTGGGTAATGGCATCGCTAATCTCCATAATGCGCGACGGGCTGCCACGCCTTTGATTAATTTGGTGGGTAATCATGCCACCTACCATGTGCCCCTCGATGCCCCGCTGACGTCGGATATCGAAACGCTGGCCAATAACGTCTCGAGTTGGATCAAAACAGATTCAACAGCCGCAAGTCTTGCGGGTGATGGCATGAAAGCGCTGGCAAAATCGCTTTCTCCCTCGCAGGGCTCGGAGGGACGAACTGCCACGTTGATTATCCCCGCTGAAGCCTGTTGGGGTGAGGCAGACAGCCTGGCGGCGTCCCTTCCCGTTGCTGGCGCTGAAGTGGTCAAGAGTGAGCGAATCAGTGATGTCGCAAAAGCGCTCAGCTCAAGTTCGATGTTGCTCATTGATCGAGAGGGTTTGAAGCCTGAGGCCCGATTGCTGGCAGCTCGAATCGCGGCAAAAGTGGGTTGTAGGATCAGCATGACCACATTTCCGGCACGGGTTGATTCCGGTCCAGGACACCCCATGGTTGAGCGCTTGCCCTATTTCCCGGAAGACGTGATGGCAGCGATGGCGGGTGTTGAACACTTAGTGCTCGTTGGTGCAGAGCGTCCAGTGAGTTTTTTCGCTTATCCAAACCAAAACAGTGTGTTGGTTCCGGATGGTTGCCTGGTCCAGCGACTTGCTGCGGGGCATGAGGATGTAATTCAAGCGCTCAAAGACCTTTGCGTTGAGATGGGGGCTGAGGCGGTGGATCCACCCCGATATGAGCACCAGTCGCTGCCTGATCTCGAAGGCAAGCTTACTGTTCGAGGTGTGTCCAATGTCATCGCCAAGCATATGCCAGAGAACAGCATTTTGTGCGGTGATTCTGGCGGCGGGGCAGCGGTCTTGGCGCCGGCTCAAGTATCGAAAGCGCATACGTGGTTGAACCTCACGGGCGGATCCATCGGTCAAGGGGGGCCGGCCGCGGTCGGCGCGGCGATTGCTGCGCCTGAAAGACAAGTGTTTGCGTTGCTGGGCGATGGCGCATCGATGTACACGAATCAGGCGCTCTGGACCCAAGCGAGGGAATCGCTCAATGTCATCACGGTGATCTTTAACAACCAGATTTATGGCATCTTGGAGACGGAGTACCTGAGGCTGGGAGTGAATGCCGTTGGAGAGCATGCCGCTCAATTATTTAACCTTGCCGAGCCCGCCATCGATTTCGTTAAGCTTGCCGAAAGCATGGGCGTGCCGGGTCGACGCGCGGAGTCGGTTGCGGAATTTGAGGTCGCGCTGCTGGAGGCGCTTGAACGCAATGGACCCACCTTGATTGAGGCGATGCTCTAGCGATTTTTTTTGATCCTTATGGGGTCGGATCGAGCGAGCGGATCCCGCTGATCCTCGATCAAAGCCTTTGATGAGGCATGATTTTTCACAGTTGGAATCTGTTTTATTGATAATGGCTCTGCTATGCTCGCGCGAGCGTTTTTTGATCGCGGGTTGTTGCCTGCGCGGGTGCCAAAGGGGTCAAAGTTCTTGGCACAGAAAACGCAACAGACGGGTCGCTGATCGAATCTGAAAGTCGTTAGTGTCTGAGCATTCGCTAGCTTCGAAGGAAAAGGGATCGTCTGGTGAGGTGGCAGATTCTGTTGAAGCAAAGACGATCTTGAGCGGTGGTCTCGATGCTGCGGACGAAGTTTGTGGCCTCTAAATGGAAGCGTGCTCGAACGCCCAGTGTCAGAAGGTCCGGTATTACCAAGCCTAGAGTTTGAGATCTTGGTACAAATTCGGGCCTCATGGGCAAAAGCAACAGATGGATGACGTCTTGTTGGCTCTGGTCGAGGGCTGAGCGCGCGGTTCGGTTAAAGGGTTAAGACTCCCGGTTGAGTCTGTGAATGAACCATTGATAGAGGGTCAAGATGTCAGTCGTCGAAAAAGAAGTGGAAGCGCCACTACCGGGTGCGCAGTCGAGCGCCGTAGTGGTCCGATTTGCAGGAGATTCTGGTGATGGGATGCAGCTTACGGGCAGTAACTTCACCGAAGCCACCGCATTGCACGGAAACGATTTAGCGACTTTTCCGGACTTCCCAGCTGAGATTAGAGCGCCCGCGGGGGCGACTTTTGGGGTCTCAGCGTTTCAAATTTACTTTGGGTCAGACGAAGTGACCACAGCCGGAGATGATGTGGACGTGCTTGTGGCCATGAACCCCGCTGCCCTCATCACGAACTTGAAGGATCTGCTACCTGGCGGCCTGATCATCGCGGACGCTGACGCGTTCACGGATAAAAATTTGGTCCGCGCAGGGTACAAGGAGAATCCACTCGAGGATGGTAGTTTGGATGGCTACCGGCTGATCACCATCGATATCACGAAGCAAGTGATTGCGTCGGTTGAACCGTTTGGTCTGTCCCATAAGTTTGCGGTTCGCTGCAAGAATATGTGGACGCTGGGTCTGGTCATGTGGCTCTTTGATCGCGACCGGGCAATCACCATTGAAAATTTGCGAGCAAAATTCAAAACCCGTCCAGAAATTGCTGATGCTAACGTGGCCGCTTTGAACGCTGGCCACAGTTATGGCGAAACAGCTGAGTTGCCAACGGGCGTTGAGGTTTATCGTATTCCACGGGCCGAAGTTGAGCCTGGGCTTTACCGAAATACAACCGGGACGGAAGCGCTGGCGTTCGGTCTCATCGCGGGTGGGCTCTTGGCTGAAGTGCCACTGACGTTTGCCTCTTATCCGATTACGCCCGCGTCTTCGCTTCTTCATACGTTGGCACAGTACAAAGAATTCGATGTCGTGACCTTCCAAGCAGAAGATGAGATCGCTGCCGTGTGTGCGGCCATTGGGGCGTCGTTTGGTGGCACTCTAGGCATTACATCCAGCTCGGGTCCTGGTATCGCGCTTAAAGGCGAGGCGATTGCGCTGGCATGCGCGACCGAACTCCCGTTGATTGTTGTGAACACGCAAAGGGGCGGCCCCTCTACCGGGATGCCCACCAAGACCGAACAATCTGATTTAAATCAGGCGTTGTTCGGTCGTCACGCGGATACCCCCATGCCCGTCATTGCCTCGTCGACGCCGGGTGATTGCTTCGAGGTGGCGATTGAAGCAGTCCGTATTGCAACGAAATTTTCAACGCCCGTGATGTTGTTGAGCGACGGCTATTTGGCCAATGCGGCTGAGCCTTGGAAAGTGCCCGAGCTTGATCAGTTCGAAAAGTTTCCCGTGAAGTTTGAAACCAATCCTGATGGCTTTGAACCTGCCAATCGTGACCCTGAAACGCTCGCGCGCGTTTGGGCGAAGCCTGGAACCAAGGGCTTGGAGCATCGAATCGGTGGTATCGAGCGCGACTACAAGACGGGGGATATCTCTTACGAGCCCGACAATCACCAGAAGATGACCGACCTCAGGAAGGCCAAAGTCCAGGGCATAGCGAACTACATTCCAGCGCAGACCGTCAGTCAGGGTGCTGAATCGGGCAAGCTTGCAGTGGTCGGCTGGGGATCCACTTACGGTGCGATCCGTCAAGCGGTGAAGCGGTGCCGATCGGAAGGGCTTGACGTAAGCCATATCCATATCCGTTACCTGAACCCTATGCCTGCGAATCTTGAGGCTTTGCTGAAAGGTTATGATCAAATCCTGGTGCCAGAAATGAATACGGGACAATTGGTCGATGTGCTTCGGGCGAAGTTCCTGGTTGACGCCAAGCGACTCAATAAGGTGTCAGGTCAGCCGTTCAAAATCAGAGAAATCATCGAAGGCATCAAAGCACTGATGGGAGAGAAGGCATGAACGCGCCAGAGAAATTAACGATTAAGGATTTCAGTACCGACCAAGAGGTGCGTTGGTGCCCAGGTTGTGGGGATTACGCGATCCTCAAGACCGTGCAGAAATTGATGCCCGAATTGGATCAGCCTAAAGAGAACACTGTGTTCGTGTCGGGCATTGGTTGCTCCTCAAGGTTTCCCTATTACATGGAGACCTATGGCTTTCATACGATTCATGGTCGAGCCCCCTCCATTGCGACGGGCGTGAAGCTCGCGAATCCAGAACTAGATGTGTGGGTGATTACGGGTGACGGCGACGCGCTCAGTATCGGTGGCAACCACACCATGCATGCCTTGCGTAGAAATGTGGATTTGCAAATCCTTCTCTTCAATAACCAAATCTATGGATTGACCAAGGGGCAGTATTCACCTACTTCAAAAGTGGGTACCAAGTCCCCCTCGACACCGGATGGTTCGCTGGATTTACCCCTAAATCCCTGTAGCTTTGCACTGGGCGCAGGGGCTAAGTTCGTTGCGCGAAGCATTGATACCGAGGCGAAGCATCTGACCGAAGTGCTCAAGCGCGCGCATGCGCATGAAGGGACCTCGTTTGTAGAGATATATCAGAACTGCCCGGTCTATAACGATGGCATATTTGATCTGATTAAAGAAAAGAAAACCGCCGGCGAGACTCGCTTGGTGCTCGAGCATGGGCAACCGATGATCTTTGGTACGGACCAAGATAAAGGTATCCGCCTGAACACCCAGACATTGTCGCTTGAAGTCGTCAAGTTGGGCGAAGATGGCGTCACTGAGGCTGATCTCGTGGTGCATGACGAGCGCAACCGCATGCTGGCTCAGATGTTGACGCAGCTGCGTGCGCCCGACTTCCCAGAGCCTGTGGGCGTGATCTACTGCAACCCTGACATGGCCTATGAGCATTCGGTGTATCAGCAGATCAAAACCGTTCGCGAGAAGAAAGGGTTGGCCGACTTCTCGAATGCACTGAAATCTGGGCACACCTGGACGGTCAGCTAAAGTCGCTTTGTGACCTAACGTCCACCGGGTTTCGGTTGGATGAATGCAGAACCCCGCGCTTGGACGCGGGGTTTTTGTTCCATATCTTCGCTTCTTCGCTCAGTGCCTCGCATCGGCGGCTCCCCTTTGTGTCGAGAGATGCCATGAGCGCTGCGGCTCATTCGCGAAGCGTATCCCAGGACGAAGAGAACGAGCTTCAAAGGGTTCTCCCGCCTGGGTGTTATCGAGACCAAGACATGAGCGCACGCCAATGCTCGAGCTGGTATAGTCCGGTGCAGGATCACGAGCAAGTTTGTTCAAGCGTAGGTAAACCATGACCGATTTCAAACCAGAAGATAACGTTGGAACCATTCCGGTTCAGGACAAGCATCAATTCGACACGGCTCGGTTGGCGGAATTCTTGGGAGATGAAATTCCAGGTTTTTCGGGTGACCTGCGTGTTGAGGAGTTTGCTGGCGGCCAGAGTAATCCCACCTACCTGCTGACCAGTGGACAGCAAAAATATGTCTTGCGACGAAAGCCACCGGGTGAACTGCTGAAGTCGGCGCATGCGGTTGATCGAGAATATCGAGTGCTTACAGCGCTCGCCGATACGGACGTACCAACGGCAAAAACCTACGCGCTCTGCACGGATGAGTCCGTTATTGGTAGCTGGTTTTATGTCATGGAATATCTGGATGGCAGGGTGATATGGGATTCGACCCATGGTCCCTATACACCAGCGGAACGTGGCGCATTTTGGGATGCTGCGAACCGAGCGGTAGCCAGCTTGCATCGCGTTGATTACAAAGCAGTAGGTCTTGAGGGCTTCGGCAAAGAAAGCGATTACATCGCGAGACAACTCAGTCGATGGGGTGGTCAGTACCAATACACCAAAACGGTGGACAATCCTTACATGGACCAGTTACTTGAATACTTGCCCAACAACATACCCGATGCGGATCAGTGCTCTGTGGTACATGGTGACCTACAAATTGCAAACATGATGATGCACGCATCAAAGGCCGAGGTGATCGGTATTCTAGATTGGGAGCTTTCAACGCTTGGATGCCCAATCGCAGACTTCGCCTATCTATGTCGTCCTTATCGCGATGCCCTAAGGGGCATTGATCTGGAACCCCTTGGCATCCCGTCGGAAGAGGCCTTCGTTGAGGCTTATTGTGAGAGAACGGGGCGGTCGGGGATTCCTAACTGGGATTACTATCTGGCTTTCAATATGTTCAAGATGGCGGCTATTCTTCAGGGCATTGCCCGTCGGGTTCTTGATGGCACGGCAGCAAGCAGCCACGCCGAAGCGGCTGGTGCAGGCGCGTTCAATATGGCGAAACTTGCTTGGGCGCAGATTGATTCAAGCGTCGATCTCTCCGATATCGATGCAGCAAGAGGTTAGTGGCGTCGCCAAGTTCGGAAGGCTGGAGAAGGGTGAGTTGATGGGCGCCTTAATTGGTTGACGCGGTGCCCTCAACCTCGCTCAGAAACGCAGTGATCTTCCGGCCAAGTTGTTCAGGTTTCTCCTCCCAGATGGCGTGACTCGCGCCGCGGATCATTTCGAAGTGCCCTTGGGGGAATGCCTTGGCGTAGCGGCGCCCGGTGTCGGGTGTCGCTTCATCGTGCTCACCACAGACGATGAGTGTCGGTGCTTCGACGGCGGCAAAATCGCCCGTCCTGTCGTGATCTTTAAGCGTGCCCGTGGCAACAAACTCACTTGGACCCCACATGTATTGATAAATGGCACCCCCTCGCGGGTTTTTTCTATGCAGCATGGCATCGAGCTTTTCATCGTTGCGCAACACGTGTTTTCGATAATACCGGCGCATCACAGCCTGGTAGATGGCTGAATCTGTCGCATCAATCTCGTGACAGTAACGAATGACCTTTTGGTCGTCTTTACTGAGCTGCTTGATCAATCGATTGGCGTCTTTTTGCCAATCATGGGCTGATAGCATGGGGGATTGAAGCACCAAGCTCTTGATTTGCCGTGTGGGATATCTCAAGTAATACTCAAGCGCGAGCGTCGCGCCCCAAGAGCCCCCCATGAGATGGAATTGCTCTAATTCCCAAGCCCGTGTGAGGGCTCTGAGTTCCTTCACGAAGGTTGCGATTGTTCGCCTATGAGCTGGCAAGTCACCGCTCTTACCAGAACCCATCTGAGTGTACGAGTAAACTTGCCGACCCTCGGCCAGATCGAACAGCCTGCTCTTGGGATTGTGCATGCCCCCCGGCCCACCATGAAGCCAGACAATGGCGGGGCGTTTTGAGCGATGACCTCGAACCGTGTAGTGGGTTCGACCTAATGCGTGCTCGATGAAGGGCATGCGCTATCTTTCGGTTGCGAGCAGGGATTGCGACAGGTGTGCCCAATAGCTTGCGCCAATGGGCAAAATGTCATCGTTAAAGTCATAGCCAGGATTGTGGATCATGCAGGACCCCTCTCCACGGCCGTTACCAATCCAAATATAACTCCCGGGTTTAGCGAGGAGCATATAGGCAAAATCCTCCGAACCCATCGAGGGTGTGGGGGACGTGTTGACGTTATTCATGCCCACCGTCTCAGCGGCCGCTTGAATCGCATCGCCCGTTTCGCGTACCGCATTGACGGTCGGGGGATAGCGGCGCTCATAGGTCACGTTAACGGTCGCGCCTAATGAACCCGCAATCTGCTCGGAGATCTTGGCGATACCATCTTCTAATTGCTGTTGGATTTTGGTCGAGAAGCAACGAGTGCAGCCTCGGATGACTGCGCTGTCTGGAATCACGTTATACGCTTCTCCCGCGTGGACCTGGGTCACGCTGAGCACGCTGGGTTCAAGCGGATTGATTTGCCTTGAAACCATCGTCTGTAGCGCCATCACGATCTGACTCGCCACGATGATGGGATCAACGGTTTGTTGAGGAATAGCAGCATGCCCGCCTTTGCCAACCACTTCGATTTCAAAAATGTCGAACGCGGCCATGATTGGACCGTCCTTGATGGCAAAAGCCCCCACGGGGATACCAGGAATATTGTGCATCCCATAGACGCTCTCGACAGGAAATTGTTCAAAGAGGCCTGCCTCGACCATGGCCCTCGCGCCACCCTCGTTTTCTTCAGCGGGTTGGAAAATAAAGTGGATCGTGCCCGAAAAGTCGCCATGGTTAGCCAGGTATTCTGCCGCTCCCAGGAGCATGATGGTGTGCCCATCGTGACCACATGCGTGCATGACGCCCGGCGTTTTTGATACATGCTCAAATTCGTTGGCCTCGACAATGGGTAAGGCGTCAAGGTCTGCTCGAAGGCCGATCGCACGATTTCCACCCCCTTTGGACAGCGTGCCAACGACGCCGGTTCCGGCTATACCGGTGGTCACGTGGAGTCCAAAGCTCTGGAGTTTGCTCGCAACGAAAGCCGAGGTGCGGTGTTCTTCAAATGCGAGTTCTGGATGCTGGTGTAGCTCTCGTCGCCATTCGGTGAGCTTGGCGTGTTCTTCAGCGATCTCTGCGATGACGTTCATAAGTGAGCCTCAATTCGAAGGTCTTAGTCTAACACCCTTGTGCGCCAGGGCACTTAATCCCTAGCACATGCGCGCGTGCCACGACGGAGTCATCGCTCAGCAGGTGCGTCATCAGATCTGCAAGTTCTTGATCGACATGACCAAGGGTCGTGGATTCAGCGAAGAGTTGAAGAACGTAATCCAAATTGCTGCCACTTGGGCCCTTGGCATCCTTGATCACCGAAGCTAAATCCTGGATGGATTTCTGGCCCAGATACCAAGGGTTACCAGGGGGCGCGATGTAAGTCCGTGCGGGCACGATCTCGCTAGCAGTCGCAACGTTGACATCGATCAATTGGTAGCCATTTTTTTCCCGATGATCCAGAGCAGTGAAGACGCGATCAAAATCGATTGAGGGAACCTCGAACAGTCGGCCGACAACGCGTTGATCGGGTGCGCGAAGAAGGGTTGCGACGATACCTGGTCGTGCCTCTGTGCCGCGATGATCCGTCGATTGCTGCGCGAGTGCTCTTTGATAGCCGGCTAATGTGCCGGGTCGGATTGATACGGGAATGAAATCTTGGCGCCAAAGGATTGACCCGTAGCCAAAGAGAAAAGGCGTTGTCATGATGTGAGACTATCACGCCCAGGTGAGGATTCGTTCGGAAACAGTCCCGAGGCAGTGGGCGTAATAGAGGAAAAGACATGACAAAAAAGCTTCGCTACGGCATCTTGGGAACGGGGATGATGGGGCAAGAACATCTCCGCAATCTGCGTTTGATTCCTGAGATCGAGGTGGTGGCATTTGCAGACACCAATGAGTCAATGGCGCTTAAGGCTGCGCGTCTCGTGCCATCGGCAACGCGGGTTGCCGACCTCAATGCGCTATTGAAAGAAGGTCTGGACGCGTTGGTCATTGCCACGCCCAATTATCAACATGCAGACCAGTTGCTGGCGTTATCGCGAGAACCCCATCTTCCTGTATTGGTGGAAAAGCCGATTTGCACGGATATTGATCAACTCACTCGCCTTGAAGAGGCCATGCAGGATCGAGCGGCCCCTCTTTGGGTTGGGATGGAATACCGCTTTATGCCGGCAATGCAGGCGTTTTTAGGCAATGCGCCCCGCGTTGGAAAGAAACACATCCTGAGTATTCGAGAACATCGTTATCCGTTCCTCAAGAAAGTAGATGATTGGAATCGTTTCAATCGGTTTTCAGGCGGAACATTCGTTGAGAAGTGCTGTCATTTCTTTGATCTGATGCGCCTGATCTTGGATCAAGAGCCCGTGCGGGTCTATGCCACCGGAGGGCAAGGATCCAATCACCTTGACGAAACTTACGCTGCGGGTAAGCCGGACATTTTGGATCATGGCCTGGTCGTCATCGACTTCGCGAAAGGAGCCAGGGCATCGCTCGATCTCTGTATGTTTGCCGAGGGCGCACGATTTGAACAAGACGTCTCATTGACGGGGAGTGAGGCAAGGCTCGATGTTCATATCCCCGGACCTCACCCGAAGCAGTCAACGGCGCTTGCCGAGCTCAATGTGTTCCCAAGGCAAGGCGATGCAGAGACGTTAACAATCGACGTGCCCAAAGAGATTCAAGACGCTGGTGCGCACCAAGGCGCAACCTATTATGCCCATCAAGCGTTCCTGACGATGATTAAAGATGGCGCGCCGGCCGAAGTTGGCTTGCGAGACGGCCTGATGGCGGTGCTTATGGGCATGGCGGCACAAGCTTCAATTGCTTCGGGGGAGGCGATTGCCGTGGATGCGGGAGCACTCTCGTTAGGTAGATAATCCAGGGTCGTGAACCGAGCGCTCCGGCTTCACGCAGCTTTACTTTGGGGATCTACCAAAAAGCTGGGGTCCCAATCGCCGGAGAAACATTGTGTGTTTTTCCACGGCCGCAGAAGGGTGTTTATTGACTTTGTGCCCATGGATTGGATCTGGTCTTTCCTGAACGAAAAAACTTCGACCTCGCTGCTGATTGGGTCAAGGGTGAGAAAACCTGGCCAGCGCTCGCCTGCCAATGTGCCCGCGTTGATGAGGGTCAGTGTTCGAAAGGGAATCACGGTTTGAAAGTGGACGTGGCCATTGATGATCCATTGGTACGCGTGGCTGTCGATGAGGCTGTCTAGCGTCTCAGATCGCTCTGCCGCCATTCGAAGGGTTCCCGGCCAGACTTTGGCGAGATCCTGGTCACCCACGCCATGACAGAGCAGGAGGTCGTGACCTTGGAACGAGATGGATCGACTTTTGGGCAAAGAGCGAAAGTAATCGAGGGTGTGTGATTTTAGATTGTCCCGGCTATGAGCCTGGGGAACATGGCGATACTTGTCCGCTAGCAGCCATCGATCATGATTGCCGGCAACCACCTTCACTTCGTACTCTATCAGGAGTTCCACGACGCGATCCAAGTTTCCGCGCCCGTCGGCCAAATCACCGGTGCATAAGATGGTCGAGACGTCGCTGTCCGCGAGGTGACGCAGCGTGGCTTCAAGCCGCACATCCTCAGCGTGCACGTCACCAATCAAGCCGATTGTCGTGGACTGTTGATTCATCTTGAAGTACTCAGAATACCAGTGAGTTCTACGTAAGCCCCAGGGCGATAGTTTGCTTAAGAGGACATTGCATCCTAGCTCGAGCGGCACCAGGTATTAGTTACCCATTCGGTATCGAAGTTTAACGACCAGTGAATCCACCAACGCCTGACGCCAGGCCTCGCTAAATTGATCACTGAATCCGCGTTGAACATTGCTAGGCACGTTCGAGCCACGGGTGTAGACGACGAACAGGTCAGACAGAGGCGCGAGCTCCCAGCGATATCGAGCTTGAAATGACAAACGAGAAATCGAAAAATCACGGTCGTTTCCATCGGTGTCCAGCGAGGTCAGTCGTCTACCCTCGTCAACCAATGCGAAGCGATCCCGCTCGAAGGCTTTGATGCCTACCCATTGCAAACTCAATCTTGCCTGCTGGCGGGCTGAAAAGAAGTAAGACAGCTCGACATTGGGTCGCCAGGTTTCAGCATGATAACGCGTGAAGTCTGTTCCCCCCGAGTGCAGCAGCCATCCTGTTCGGGTCTCATGACTGATCGAGGCGAAGAGGGAGACTCGATCTGAAGGCTGATACGCAAAGCGGCTGGTATAACCCTGAAGCTGACCGCCCATGTCTTCCTGCTCGATCTTGACGTCAGCGGTAAGACTAAAGGGCTTAGATTCATCGGTGCTCCAGCGAAGACCCAGTTGGATCCGATCATCGAGCAAGTACGTGCCGTTGCCGTCACTGTTCTTGTCTTCGATGCGTTGCGGAAAGAAGTCGAGATCTATTTTCGCCTCTGCATTGGAGAGGAACCGCCATTCTCTGGATGCCGAGTAACCCTCTCTAACGACTTGTCCAGATTGATTCTCGTAGCGTCTTATTCTGAGATTGTCGACTCGCTCCTTCAGGCCTGGACGCTGGGCATCGCGATGATCGAAGCTATAGCTGAAGCCGATAAAATCGTTTCGTCTCAAAAATCCAAAATCATTGACATCGAGATTCTCATCGAAGTGATCAACCGTGACTTTGTGTTGCAGGCCGCGCCTGGGACGATAGGTGAAGTCTGCAAAGAACCCATCGCCTCGGGCCTCATCAACATCCGAATGGAGCGTCTGCACATCCAGCGTTATCCGCCCATTTTGACTCAAGAAATGGGCGTCGATCCCGGCGGTTCTAGCGGTTTCCATTTCGTGGTCAACTTCTGTAACCAGAACACCGAGCGCTCGACGACCGCTGCCCTCCGGCTGTTCGAATAGCACCCGTGCGGCTGAGAAATTGCGACCGCTTTGGGTAACGCGTCGAGTCTCACCGTTCTCGATGCCCGTGAGTTCAGTGTCGTCTTCTAGCGCCGCTAGAAATCCGTAGCGAAGAGAACCGCTTTGCCCCGTTATTTTTGCCGCACCCAGTAGCTCGCTCGGTTGATTGAGCTCCACATCACTAAATTCAATATCCTCTTCGCCAGGGGAACGAGGTGGAGCACCAATTCGGCGGGTATTGATAAGCGTGGTGGGTGAGCCGCCACCGCCTCCGCCTGGGCCCCACCGAGGGTTTGCCCTCGGTGAGGTCGAGAAGATTTCTTGCCCTTCCAAGAAAAAAGGGCGCTTTTCGGAGTAAAAGGTTTCGTAGCTGGTCAAGTTCACAACGACTTCATCCGATTCCACATTACCAAAATCGGGCTGAATGGAACTGGTGACTTGAAATGCCGTGGTGGGTCGCCAGAAAAAATCAAATCCCGCTTTAGCGCTTGCCTCTCCGCGATATTCGTCCAGTGTGGTTGAAGCGTAGGGGTAGAAAGTGAATTGCTGCTTGGGATTCACCCCTTGGATCTTGACTCGAGGCAGGACCGACAGAAAAGTGCTCTGCGTTCTCGGAAGCGCAGGTGATCCCCAATCCATGCCGGCATCCGCGACGGCCCTCTGAAAATACAGGCCGACGGTGCGGTCGCCCGTACTGCTGTACGGCAGTGTCATCATGGTCCAGGGTAGGAAGAATTCAGCGGTCCATCCTTCAGAACTGACTGAGCTCGCGCCTTGCCAAGGGCCATCCCAACTGTTGGAGTACTGCCTCTCTGGCAAGATCGTTCCGTCTTGCAGGGTGCCGCCGAGGTTGATCGCAAACCAGTAGGCATACAGTCCCTCGCCAGACGTATCAATCGAGACCGAAATTCGGTCGCGCTGCAAGAATTCGTCTCGACTACTCAATCTTTCGACGAGTGGGCTCTGCGTTTGCTGCATTCGTGCCCCGACGTACATGCCACGCTCGGTATAGAAGACTAACATCTCGGTTGATTCTGGCGCAGGTTCGAGCGTGTCGGGGGAGATGACACTAAAGTCTTGATAGACTTGGGCGCGCAACCAAACTGACTCAGCAAGCGCGCCATCGATGGTGACCTCAGCCTCCTGGTGCGTCACTCTCGGTGGTGATGGCCACTCTTCGCGGGCGAGCGCCGAAGCCCAGGGAGACAGGAGGGCGAGCATTATCAGCGAAGCGCCGAAGACCTTGATGCGCTGCAGCCTTCGGTGGGGGTCGAGAGTCGGTGTTTTAAACCGTGAACGAGGGCGCTGATTCTGGACCAGGCCCTGGC
>Ga0255760_10002379_pt1 | contig 17403 bp, 13 predicted proteins | sample 071ome_25_FD_179960 | JGI IMG/M metagenome (GOLD analysis project Ga0255760, IMG submission 179960) | Coastal salt marsh microbial communities from the Groves Creek Marsh, Skidaway Island, Georgia - 071410BT metaG (version 2) | ecosystem: Environmental > Aquatic > Marine > Intertidal zone >... | reverse complement strand
TGTCCTCTTCTCCAATAATCTCTTGGTGTAAGACTCCAGCCCGCACCTTTCATTTTATGGGTTATTGCAAATAAACTTGCCTGAGTCTCTTCATATTGATCTGTAGCTGAAGGGGTGGCATAAAACCCATTCGCACCAAATTTTCGATCATTGAAAAATCCAAGGATCTCAGTCGGATGGTTGGTGTCAACAACGCTTTTCAAAGCAACGGTTCTAGACTTGAAATCGGTATTGTAACGATAACCATCACTATTGGCAAAAGAAGCATGTGCAATAAGTGAGGCTTTTTCGCCAGAAGTGCCAGCGGTTAATCTCACTCCATTCTGACCAAAAGAACCATATTCAAGAGCCGCTAATGCTTTCTCTTGCAGCGAGGATTTTGTAATAATATTAATCGCACCCACAAATGCATTAGGACCATAAATTCTCGCAGCAGGGCCTTTAATTATTTCGATTCGCTCAATCAACTCGATCGGAAGTAAAAAGTTTGAAAGGTGATGACCCGTCTGAGCATCTTCGAGGCGAATACCGTCGATGAGCAGCAAGGTCTGATCAAAAGTTCCCCCTCTAAGGTTAACATCTGCTTGGGTAGGCCCCACTCCTCTTCTACGAATGTCTAAACCCGCAACCTGCTGTAAAGCCTCAACAACCGTAGTGTATCCCGATCGCTTCAATTCGGTCGCAGTTATCACCGCTACCGTTTTGGATTGTTTCGAAATGGTCTGACCTAGTCGCCCATCTAGAACGACCTCTTCTAATTGGTTAATTAAGGAATCTTTTTGAAACGCGTAACCTTTTGAAAGGGTCAAAAAGAATAGAATGAATAAACCTTTACAAATACTTCGATTGGCTGCCTGCATAACTGTTTTTGTCCGCTTGCAAAGCTACGAAGCGAAGATGGAATAGAGGCAAATGCATTAAAGGATTAAATATCCAAAAATTTACACGACATTAGACCAAACAACCAAAATGAATAGACTTTTACAACGTCCCGAAAACTTTGCGAGGGCTTCACTCTTTGTTATCTTTTTCTGGTTCGGAATACTTAAGACTCTTGGAGATTCTCCGGCAGAAGAGCTAGTTCATCATCTCTGCGAAATTACCGTTAGGCTCTTTATTAAAGACGAAATCTTTATTCCTGCTTTTGGAATTTTCGAATGTTTACTAGGTATTTCATTTCTTTTTAAGAAGCTGACTAAAGTGGCCATAATCACCCTGTGGGCACATATGGCTATGACCGTTTTACCATTAATCGTTCTGCCTAATGATGCATGGCAGTCGCTACTTACGCCTACCCTAGTAGGACAATACATCATCAAGAACCTAGCAATCTTGTCTCTGAGTTTCTTTCTTTGGAGAGAATCTGCTATCGCTGTACAGGACAACTCATAACGTAGTCGTCCATGTAGAATCCTTCGCCTATGGCTACCTTTTGGGCTTTAATCGTTTGAAAGCCATAAGTAATATAGAACTGTATACTATTCGAATTGTCTTTATTCACCGACAAGGTCATCGCCTTACACCCTAAAGCTCTAGCTTCCTTTGCAATAAAATCAAGTATGCGCCTACCTAGTCCTCTTCTTCTAAATTCTTTGTGGATGTACAACTTACTTATAAAAACCTCCTTTTCAGCTTTACCGTCATAAGCAAAATAGCCCGCTTTTTGACCCCCAGATATGACGACAGCATATTTGTAACCCGCCGAAAACTGATCAAACATGGCTTGAGCACTTTGATATTTATTCAGCATGAAAGCCACCTGATCTGCCCCGATAATTGGAGTGTAGTGCTGCTCCCAAATCGAGGCGGCAAAAGGTTCTAATTGCCTAAAATCGTTCTGAGTCTTTAAAAAACGAATATCGAGTGAATCGTTCAAAGTAGATCTAAATTAAAAGACATCATCATTCGCCCACTTAATTAGACGATCGATTTCACGAATTGCCTTCTTTCTCTTTTCAATCGCCAATTCAACATCTTCTGGTGAGGTCTTCGAATCATTAATCGTATTGGTGAAGTAATTTACCAAGGTATTTAACCCACTAAGACGAGCAGTATTTCTCATCTGGGCCACCTGAGCTTCAATCGCCTTTTCAGTCTTCTCTTGAATTTTTCGAGCTTTTAATAACTCTTTACGATTGATTAACAACTCTTCTTGCTGCGAAGAAATCTGCTTGCGGTTTTCAATAAGCGAATAGAGCAATCCGGCAAAAGCCAAACCCGAAAATAGGGCATTCACCGCTCCGAATAAGTCTCCAAATGTACCTCGGTCAGACCAGTCATCAAGGAAAAACATGATACCAATCGCGGACAAAAACCATATTGCGATGGTAAAGATGATTAAAGCAGTAAATGAGTTTAGAATGTGTTTCATAGGATTAGAATAATTCTTCATCGCGTTCAATCATCAAAATTGCAGATTGTGGTACGATGAAATACTTTTCATTTTTATACTGAACCTCATAGGCTGAGTGCTGAAGAAATACGGCTAAGTCTCCTTCTCTAACTTGAAGCGGCACGTAGTTTACTCTTTGTTCGGCGGCCTTCCATGGCTCGTCTTCTTCTGTTGCATTAGGAATGGGATAACCTGGTCCAGACTTTACAATATATCCGTATTGAATCTTCTCCTTCTCCTTAACTCCTGGTGGAAGATATAGTCCACTCGCCGTACGTTCAGACTCTTTTCTAGGTTTAACTAACACACGGTCACCAATTACTTGAATACGATCCAAAGCTGATAAGCTATCTGTATTTCGCATAGTAAATCCTTACATTTAGTTGTAACTCAAAGATAATGGCAAAACCTGTTTTATCCTTCCTCATTATTGCGCTTAGCTTTTCGATGCTTTCGTGTACCCAACCTACACTCCTCGAACAAGCCCTCATCGACGCTGAATTCAAAGTAAAAAAGGTCCTCGACTTGGCCGATGAACACGAAGTTCAAATTAGATACACCCAAATAAAAAGAGGAGAAAATAATCTCCCCGAATTCACAACCTATTCCCTATTTGAGGATAGTGAAACTTATTTCTATCCGGCATCAACTGCTAAACTTCCTGTGGCTGCCCTAGCGCTTCAACGAATAAGAGAATTACAAGCTGAAGGTATAGCTATTGATAGAAACACCCCCTTTCACATTAGAGATCGAAATAATCATCCGATCGCCCTTGAAGACTTTACCGCTTTGAGTGGAACCTTAAGTATCGCTCATCTGATTAAAAAGATCTTTCTGGTAAGTGATAACGATGCTTACAATTACCTCTTTGACTTTTTAGGCACCGATTACATCAATAGCGAACTAAGAGTGAAAGGATTAAAGGAGACTTCAATTCATCACAAATTTTTATTTGGAGCAGACAATAATAGGACCTGGGAGTATTACTTCTTACACGAACAAGATACCCTTTACAAGCAGCAAAGCATTCATTCCAAGGAGCTCATAAACAATGGAAATCTAAAGAAGATGATCAAGGGGGTCGGATACCTAGACGACGACAAGTTAGTTAATGAGCCCTTCGATTTCTCAAAGAAAAATCGCATCAGCATTAATGATCTAGAAGGAATTTTAAAGCGGATTATTTTTCCTGAAATCTTTGATTCAGATGAGCGCTTCGATTTACTTGAAGAGGACTACGAGTTTCTACAGTATTGGATGAGTCGAAACACCCTTGAAAGTAATGACCCCGATTACAGTACCAACCCCGATCTTTATGATAGTTACGTCAAGTTCTTTATTTACGGAGACCAAAAGGGGACGATGACCGATGAGGTAAGAATCTTCAATAAAGTCGGAGATGCTTATGGTACCCTTACCGAAACCGCGTATATCCAAGACCGAGCATCAGCTATTGAATTTCTGCTCACAGCAACTGTTCATGTCAATGAAAATCAAATTTTCAATGACAATATTTATGAATACGATTCGATCGGATTTCCCTTTATGGCCGGCCTAGGTCGAGCGATCCTCAACTACGAACGCAATGGAGTAAATCAAAAAAAATAAAAAGCCTCTATCTTAGCTAGACCTCAGAAATACATCTATCATGAGAACACTTTTTTTAATTGTCTTAAGCCTTTTTAGCAATAGTATCATCGCTCAGAAGAAACAACCGATCGACTCTATTGTTAAAGAAATTGAGTCTTCAAAGGGGATGCTCAGCACCTATTTTGATGAAAGTAAACAAAAGCTGTTTATTCAATTCAACGACTCTGTACTTGAAAAGCCGCTACTGATGGTTAGCCGCTATGTGCAGCTACCTTCGGGGTATTCAGCCTATCGAAATGCAGGATCAAAAACCGCAGAACAAGTCATTCAATTCGAAAAACAAGGGAGTCGAATTTTACTAAAACAGGCTTCCTATGTCAATAATGCAGAAGCTTCAGATCCTATCTATCAAAGTGTGGTTAATAATCACCTTAACCCCATTCTAGCCAGCTTTGAAAAGGAGAATATTGAAGAAGGTGAAAACCTCATTGACGTCAGTGAATTTTTCTCTAAAGACTCTCCAAGTTTTAATGTGGTCGGAGAAACTCAAAAGAAGTCATTTAAAATCGGAGGGCTAGATAAAAAACGATCGTTTATCGATAAGGCAAGGAGTTATCCGAGAAATACAGAAATCACACATACCCTAACCTATCCGGCAGGCAGTCCGCCTCGAGGCAATCAATCTGAGACCCTAACGTTTCAAATGAATCATTCGATCATTGCTCTTCCAGAAAATCCAATGCCTGTTCGATATACGGATCACAGAGTAGGTTGGTTTTCGCTCGAGAAATACGATTACTCCTCAGAGGCTTTAAAGTCTGACAATTATCGTGTAGCGGTACGCTGGAGAATGGAGCCTAAAGATGAGGCTGCCTATCTACGCGGTGAACTCGTTGAGCCTAAAAAACCAATTGTTTTTTATTTGGACCCTGCTACACCTCTAAAATGGAGACCTTATTTCAAAAAGGGGATTGAAGACTGGAACCAAGCTTTTGAAAAAGCAGGGTTCAAAAACGCAGTGATTGCCAAAGATCCTCCGAGTAAAGAAGAAGATCCTGACTTCAGCCCTGAAGATGTAAGATATTCGGTGGTCCGCTACGTAGCCTCAACCACGCGAAACGCTACTGGGCCTAGCGTTAAAGATCCTCGTACCGGAGAGATTCTAGAAAGTGATGTCATCTGGTACCACAACCACTTACGCTCGTATCGAAACCGATATCTACTTGAAACCGGAGCCGCCAATCCTAAAGCTCGCACCTTAAACACCCCTGAAGAGGAAATCGGTGAAATGATGCGCCGGGTGATTGCTCATGAAGTGGGTCATGCGCTCGGTTTACCTCATAACATGAAGGCAAGCTCTGCCTATCCTGTAGATTCCCTTCGCTCAGGTAGTTTCACCCAAAAAATGGGAATAGCTGCGACCATTATGGATTACGCCAGGTACAATTATATCGCTCAACCTGGAGACAAGAATATTCGATTCGTCCGCCAAATGGGACCATACGATGATTATGCCATTGAATGGGGATATCGCTACTTTCCAGGCCAAGAACCTGATGAAATTAAGTCAAAGCTGGCCGCCTTTGTCAGTGAGCGTAACCTCAACCCTATCTATCAATTCGGAAGCGGAGGAACCGACCCTGATTCACAAACCGAAAATATCGGAGATGATCCGATCAAAGCAACCACCTACGGACTTTCGAACCTCAAAATTGTTGCAAAAAACCTAGAAGATTGGACCACGGAAGACGGACAAAACTTCGACGACCTCAAAGAGCTCTATTTAGAAATGGTAAGTGTTTATCGCCGATATATTTATCATGTTGCGAATTTGGTTGGCGGAGTTCGTGAAACCCGTGTAGTAAAAGGTCAGATTGAACAGGTGTATGAAAATGTTCCTAGGTCAGAACAACTGATGGCACTCAACACCCTACAAAGAGAAGTTTGGAATAGCCCAATGTGGCTCCTCGACCCAGCCCTGATTTCACAATTCGAAGACGAGGGTCGATTACCTCTTATTGGCAACTTACAAAAAGCACTAGTTTATCGACTATTAAGCACCGACAAACTCAATCAGATGATTTCAAGTGCAGCAAGTGTAAAAGGAAACCCCTTGAGCACCAAGGACTTGATAAGCACCCTCACTAATCAAATCGTTAAAGAGGCAAAATCTTTAGACGCACTTCAGAAGGGATTACAGATCTCCCTTGTCGAACGACTCATCGAATTAAAAGAGGACGAAAAAGCCAACCCTGTAGTGCGGGCTGAAGCCTTCGATGCTCTTAGTGATCTTAGATCTTATTTTAAATCAAGACAAAAAAGCAGCGACCATTTTCGCTTTGCATTTTATCTAGCGGAGAACGCTCTGAAGTGATTTTAAAATAATAGGCTCTAGGACCTTATAACCGCTGTCGTTGGGATGAACCGTATCGTATCCAAGTTCGCTTATTAATCCCCCTTCTGCGTCGACGGTTGAGGTATAGTAATCGACGTAGGTTACCTGATGTTTCTCAGTAAGAGCTCGCAATAGTTCGTTGAGTTTGATGACTTTTTCACGAGGCAGAATTTCGGGTCTCCACGGGAAGTTATTGGCAGGCAATACAGAACACACTAGCGGATGTATTTCATGAGCAATGGCCAATTCAACCATCGATTCGATATTGGCTGCAATCTCTTCTAAAGAGATAGGACCTGTATTTTCGGCAATATCATTGATGCCGGCGAGGATGACCACTGCTTTAGGTTTTAAATTGATGACATCTTGCCTGAATCGCAGCAACATCTGCGGGGTGGTTTGGCCGCCAATCCCTCGATTTACAAAAGAGTTCTCAGTGAAAAAATGAGGTCGCATATCGACCCATCCTTGAGTAATTGAATTCCCCATGAAAACGGCTTCCACAGGCTTTCCTTCTCCCATCACTTGCTGGTTCTTTTCTTTAAAAAAGTTCGTATTCGCCCAATCTTGTGAAAAGCCCGATAAACTGCTCACTAAACAAATACACAGAAAAAGATTTTTCATTTAAAAGGCTCTATAGTTTCCAGATAAAAATTCATTAACCTCAGCCTCTTCAAATGCAGAATTCACTTTATCGTAGTGCAGCGTGCGACCCGGGAATCGTCCCGCAATTACTCCAAGTAAAATGGTCTCTGTCAATCTAGCACCATACTCAAAAGGGGCAGTACAATCGGTCTTGCCTAAACAAGCATCGATGAACTGACGGTAGTGCAAGGGTGACTCTTCAGTATAATTGCGAATCGGTTCTCCCAAGCTGTTTTCAGGATCGTACTGAGCAATATCATACTCTTTATAAGCGCCATCGATAATCCAACGAGGTAACTCCATAAAGTGGGGCAACAGTAATCGTTCGCCATTTTCTCCGATGAACATAGCCCCTTGATCTGGTAATTGGTCACCATTAGGTAGTTCGAGAAGTTCAGAAGCCTCAGGACCTTCAACTCCGTCATACCAAACCCATTCGAATGAAGGTGTGGTATAATTAGTTCCTTCGAAGGTGTAGTGAACGATGTTTCTTTCTGGATATCCGTAACCGTTCGATGGCCTACAATTATTAGTAATCGTCGAAGGCACTCCTAATTCGAGGGCGTTGTATGGAGTGTCAAAAATATGAACCCCCATGTCCCCGAGTGTGGCACATCCGTAATCCATAAGTTTTCTCCAATTCATCGGGTGATAATACCCCTCCTTGTAGTCTCGCTGCTTCGAAGTCCCCAACCACAGGTTCCAATCTAAAGTTGCAGGAACTGGGTCCGAACCTTCTGGAATTATCCCATCATACCCCCAGTTTTTATTCGACCAAGCGATCACTTTTGACACCTTTCCGATGATTCCACCGCGAATAAGCATAGTAGCAAGCTTATAGTCGTAAAAAGAATGTACCTGAATTCCCATCTGAGTAACCAACCCTTTCTCTGATGCCATCTTACTCATTTCTCTTGATTCAGAAACGTAATGAGACAAGGGCTTTTGACAATACACTGACTTGTCATACTCCATGGCTAAAAGTGAGGCGGGGGCATGCGTATGGTCGGGGGTTGAAACAACCACGGCATCGAAACCATCAGAAAATTCGTTCATCATTTGACGGTAATCAGAGAACAACTTCGCCTCTGGGAAAAGTTCAGCTGCAGCCTGAAGATTGTCCTGATCTACATCGCACAAGGCGGAAACTACTACTTGCGGATGCGTAGCAATTGCCTTCAAATCTTCAAATCCCATGTTACCGACCCCAATATGTGCCGTTCTAATTTGTCTTTCTGCCCCTACACAAGACCACATAGGTAATACTGCGGCGCCAGCAAGTAGGGTTGATGTTTTTAAAAATGTTCGTTTATCCATGGTTATAGTTCTTTAATTTTTACTGTTTTGAACCACAGCTCACTTCCATGATCTTGCAGTCCAACAAACCCCTTCTTGAATTTTCCGTAATCTTCAGCCATTCCCCATTTACCGTCATTCTTTCTCTCATACCAATCCTCTGACCAAGGAACAAACTCGAGCATTACTTGTCCATTCAAATAATAGGTCACTTTTTCAGGAGTAAATCGAATGGTGGTATTATTCCATTCTCCAGCAGGATTTAAGATTTTATCTTCAGCTGGAGTGTACATTCCATAATCTGCACCCGTAGATTGAATAGGCTGTAATTTTTCGGGATGATCGGTAATACCTATACTTCGGTTGTAGTCTTCAATGTCATGAAAGTCGGTATAATGCAAATCATCGATCAGCTGGTACTCAGGTGCAACTTCAGGAATTCCAGAATATCCCTCTTTGATGTGATAAAAAATGCCACTGTTTCCGCCAGGAGGAATTTTCCATTCTACATAGAGCTCAAAATTTTCAAACTCTTTAGCACCGTAAATTAAATCTCTACTCCCCTTGTAGTCGTAGTCTGATTCAGAGATAAACTCAGTTTTAAAGGTCATCAATGAATCTACGATGGCCCATCCTGGAGGTAAACCTTCTCCGTTATAGGCCCGCCATCCATCGAGGCTCGTACCATCGAAGAGGTAGGTCCACTCCGAAGTTTTTGAGGGCTCTGAACAAGAGTATAATAACCCCACACATATCAGTGCAATTATCTTTTTCATAGTTCAGTGATTTTAAGGTTTTTCCAAAGTACTTTGATTCCTCCACCTGAATGAATTTGAAGCGCAATACCTCCTTTACCATCTCCTATTTTCTCATCGGTGATATCGACCATCTCATGCCCATTCAAGAAGGTTTGAACTCTGTCTCCGATACATAGAATTTTCATTGTATTCCATTCTCCCATTTTCAAATACTTATCCTTTTCAGGGTCTGGTTTAATCAGCCAACCTCTGCCATAAGATTCATAGATACCGCCCGTATCACTCCCAGGAGGTGCAACCTCAACCTGCCATCCGTTCACTATAGTACCGTCAACCGTTGACCGAAAAAAGACCCCACTATTACCATCAGCCTCTTGTTTGAATTCTAACTCTAGCAAGAAATCATCGTAGAAGGCATCTGTAGTTAGGTAACCATATTCAGCATCAGGACCACTTTCGCAAATAAGTAGACCGTCAGAGACATACCATTTTTCGGTACCATTAATCTTCCATCCCTCAAGGTCTTTACCATTAAAAATAGAATGCTGTGAATACCCCAGAAAAGGGGTTAAAATCATCAAAAAGCTAAGCAGTTGTTTCATTGGATTAGGGTTAGTTTGTTATAAAATTGACAAAAACTGGGAAAGAAATTAAAAAAAAGTTTGTTCCGAAGCGATTAAAATTTACATTTCGCAAAATACCTACCCAATAATTGAGACCACATTTATGAGTATTTCTTACCAATCTCCAGGAATTTTTGAAGAAACCCGATTTGAAAAAATTCATAATATCATTTTCGACTCTGCTAAAGAAGCCTCGATTGAAGTTGCCCACGAAATCGCCGAACTTATTCGAAAAAAACAAGAAAAGGGGAAGACTTGTGTACTAGGATTAGCTACCGGTTCTTCGCCAATTTCGGTCTATCAAGAACTTGTTAGACTTCATAAAGAAGAAGGCTTAAGTTTTAAAAACGTAGTCACTTTTAACTTAGATGAATACTTTCCGATGCAAGCAGATAGCATCCACAGCTATCATTACTTCATGTATGAGCATCTGTTTAGTCACGTGGATATTGCCCCTGAAAATGTAAACATCCCTGATGGCAGTATCTCAGCGAAGAAAGCTCGAGAGCACTGTCTAGAATACGAGGAAAAAATTCGATCCTTAGGTGGGCTCGACTTTCAATTACTAGGTATCGGACGTACAGGACATATCGGTTTTAACGAGCCGGGATCAAATCTAAATTCAAGAACTCGAGTTATTACCCTTGACCATATCACAAGAGAAGATGCTGCCGAATCTTTTCAAGGCATAGAAAACGTGCCACGAAAAGCCATCACCATGGGTATTGCCAGTGTAATGAGTGCGAAACGAGTGGTGCTCCTAGCTTGGGGACAAAAGAAGAGTTTAGTGGTAAAAGAAGCCATCGAAGACGCCATTAGTAGCCAAAACCCTTCTACTTATCTTCAGAGTCACAAAAACGTCACCTTTATTTTAGATGAAGATGCTGCCTCTGAACTTACCCGAATCAAAACTCCGTGGGTTGTTCAGCAATGTGAATGGACGAAAGAGTTAAAATATAAAGCAGTGGTATGGCTTTGTCGTCAGACTGAAAAATCAGTACTGAAATTAACCGAGAGTGATTATAACGAGAATTCACTCTCAGATCTATTAGAAACTCAATCTGTTTATGATTTAAATATTGAAATCTTCAATCGATTACAACATACCATTACCGGGTGGCCAGGCGGAAAACCAGACGCCGACGACACCCATCGTCCCGAAAGAGAACGACCTAAACAGAAAAGAGTCATTGTATTTAGTCCACACCCTGATGATGATGTGATCTCTATGGGCGGAACACTCGATAGGCTTATTTCTCAAGGTCATGAGGTGCATGTGGCTTATCAAACTTCAGGTAGTATTGCTGTTTCGAACGATGAGGCTAGAAAATTTGTGGAGGTTGCTTATGACCTTTGTGATGGTGCTCCAAACCAAGGCCTTGCTTCTACGAAAGAGTTGTTATCCGAATTTGAAGGTAATCCACACGAGTCCCTAGAGCTTAGGAGAATCAAAAAAATCATAAGACAGAAAGAAGCCTTAGGGGCAACCCGATACTTAGGTTTACCCGATTCTCAGGTGCACTTTCTTAACCTTCCCTTTTATGAGGCCGGAGGAATCAAAAAAGCACCAATTACCCAATTTGACATCGATATTCATACGAGCCTAATTAAGTCGATTCGTCCGCATCAAGTATTTGCCGCTGGAGACCTTGCCGATCCGCATGGCACTCACAAACTGTGCCTTGAAGCCCTCCTTGAAAGTCTAAAGTCTCTCAAAAAAGAATCCTTTATGAAAGACTGCTGGTTATGGCTATACCGAGGGGCTTGGCATGAATATGAGCCGTATGAAATCGACATGGCTGTACCGATGAGTCCAGCCCAAGTAAGACGTAAGCGCAAAGCGATCTTCTATCATCAAACTCAAAAAGATGGGGTGATGTTTCAAGGAAACGACCCAAGAGAATTTTGGGTGCGCGCCGAAGATCGCAATCGTGAAACAGCTTCAATCTATCGTGCATTAGGTTTGTCTGATTATGCTGCCATTGAAGCATTTAAACGTTATTTTTATTGAAAACTAACCTCATGAAATACGCTATAAGTCTCTTTTCACTGCTACTTATTATCTCCTGTGCGACTCCTATCGAAGAGTTGAACACCTCTGTAGTCATCCCTGAAGTCGCAAATTCCAGCGCGGCAGGAAATGAAATTTCGCTAACTAAAGAGTGGGTAACGGTAGCTCCAGACATATCGAACCGACTTTTAGAAACTTTGGCCTCGCAAGTCACTGAGCTAGGAATAGATATTTCGAGAAAGGAAGAAGGGTCAGCGAATCTGATTCTAAATTTGGATGCTACACTTGATGCAGAATCTTATCAACTTCAAGTATCTGAAGAGCGTATTGAAATCACCGGAGGCTCTGAAGCAGGGGTATTTTATGCGTGGCAAACCTTAAGACAGTTACTTTACAATCATTTGTGGAGCGAAGAGACTTGGAGGGCAGTTGATCTTTCTGACACTGCCAAGTATACCTATCGCGGCTATATGCTTGATGTTTCAAGACATTTTTTCAATGTTGAAACGATTAAAGCGGTCATTGATCAAATCAGTCTATACAAGATTAATCACATGCATCTTCACCTATCAGATGATCAAGGTTGGAGGATAGAAATCAAAAGCTGGCCTGAATTAACTGCCATAGGCGGCTCTACCGAAGTAGGTGGTGGCGAAGGAGGTTTCTTAACTCAAGAAGATTATAAAGAGATTCAACGTTATGCGCAGGAGCGATTCATCACGATCGTTCCAGAAATAGACATTCCCGGACACACCAATGCAGCTCTTGCGAGCTATTCAGAACTCAACTGCGATGGCAAGGCCACCGAGCTTTACACAGGAATTGAAGTGGGTTTTTCGACGCTGTGCGCCGAGAAGGAGGTCACTTACACTTTTTTATCTGACGTATTTACTGAGCTCGCAGAACTGACCGAGGGACCTTATCTGCATATCGGGGGGGATGAGTCTCATGTAACCTCTGATGAAGACTATGTGAAAATCGTTGACTTTACCCTTGAAAAGGTAATAGCACTAGGGAAAACTCCTATCGGGTGGGACGAAATCGCCAACGCCAATCTCGATGAACGAGGGATATCCCAGTACTGGGCAAGCAGCGAGAACACCAGTCTAGCAGCAAGTAAAAAGGCTTCTGTAATTATTTCCCCAGCAGCCCATGCCTATCTAGACATGCAATACGATTCGCTTACCCCTCTTGGTCTTCACTGGGCAGGATATTTACCGGTAAAAAAATCTTATGATTGGAATCCAGAAACCCTTGTAGAACAGCTCGATCCCGAACAGATCATTGGTATTGAGGCACCGCTATGGTCAGAAACCTTGGAAGACCTGCAAGACATCGAATACATGACGTTTCCTCGCCTACCCGGGCTAGCAGAAATTGCATGGAGCACCAAAGACCGAAGATCTTGGGAAGCTTATAAGCAAGTTCTAGAAAGACACCTCGAATGGTTCGAAAAAAAGGGAATAAACACGTATAAATCTCTCGAATAGTAAAGGCTATTTGTCGTAAATCACCAGTTGATCGTTGTTCTGAGAAGCAATGTATCGATGTACATTATCAGCCTTTTTGATTCGGATGAGATCACGTGCGTTACCCGTCACATAAAAGTTTGAGTGCTTATTAACTATCCATTGGTCATCAACTAAATCTAGTTGAAGCCCGTTTAGGGCATCAAGAGGTCCAAAGAAAGGTTCGTTTCCGAAGTCATTTCCAACAACCAAGACAGAAGTCCTCTCTTGGCTTGCTACTTTCTCAAATCCATAAAGCGGAGCCCACTGCGCCTGAGCTGGCAGCTCTTGAGCAACAACAGTAGCGTCACCTTTATTTTCGAGGACCACTGAAGAATCATAGTTAATTTCATAAAGTTCAAAGGCATCCAGTTCCGCTGTAATACTTTCCAAAGTAGCTGTGGCAAAGTCGTGATACGATTCGAATCGATTTCTAAAGTAAGGGCTTTGCCCATAAAGGTTCCCCCAAAAACTAACTGGATAAGAATCCCAATCACCTTCTAGATTCTTATTAGGAGCGAAGAGGACAGGTTCCTCGAAACCATTTCGATCAAAGTCTTTGACTAAAAGATTTAGTGGCTTATCTATTTCGATATGATAATTGTGATTTTGACCAATGTTTCCAAGAAACAGATCTTGGTCTCCATCATTATCGTAATCGATCAGGCTTAATGATCTCCACCATCCATGCTTATTCTCAAACCCTTTAATCGGCTTTGCTACGAACGACTTGCCATTCTGATTGTGCATCCATTCAATCGATCTAAAAGGACCTCCAATAATTAAATCATCAAATCCATCTGAGTCGAAGTCATAAGCCTCAGCGAAAGCTAACCCCAATTTTTGATTGCCATAATCTAAAAGGCTGTCATCGAGTTTTTGCCAGCCATCCCCTTCCTGAAGCAATAACATAGAAGGGTCTGGATGCGGATATTCAAAGATTTTCACTTTACCGCTAAGAAAAAGTTCAACCACCCCGTCACCATTCATGTCAATGGGTGTTGCATCACTCACCTGGGTATCTAAACGATGACTCTTAGAACGTTCAAAGCGATCCCCTTTATTGATCAAGAAGTGTAAAACAGAATAATAGCTATTGGTCTGATACTCGTTGTGTGTAGAAACAACAATAAGATCGATAAGACGGTCATTATTTAAATCGGCTAAATTCCCCGTTTCAATCAGTAAGTCATCAGAAATCAACTCGTTCAAACCATGCGTTTCAAAAGAACCGTCTGGCTTTTGTATATTCCACTGAACGTCTTCTGTTAATGAACCAAAAACAATCCAGTCGTCTAAGCCGTCTTGATTGAAGTCTGCTTTTCTTAGTCTTGGTCCCTCTTCAGATATCTTAGCTCCTAACAGTCTTTGAACCTGAAAATCTCCTAGTTCAGGTTGTTTGTGGGTGTAGGTAGATGCTACCCCCGTGAATACAGTTTCACTGCTTTTCGGGCTAAGTGGAAAATCAGTAGCCCCTATTTGTTCGAGCGTATCCGAATAGTTAACTAACAAGGTGCTATTAGGGGTAACCTCATCGATTCTTTGATACTTTCCGTCAGGCCAAAGTACCTCAACAGTATAGGTATTCTGTTCTTTTCCTAAACCAAAAAAGAGGCGATCGTCAACGCTAGACATGTATCCTCTTGTATGATAGTTGGTTTGTTGCTGAAACGATCCGTCTGGCGAGCGAAGCACGACCTTAGCTCCAATTCCTGTTGGATTGTTGGATGGTCCTTCGAGATCAACGGTTAACGATTGATTTTTCTTATCGCTCTTATTTTCAAAGACAAACGCCTCGTCGTGAATGTTATTTACCACGTAATCTAGGTCTCCGTCATTGTCTAAGTCTACAAAGACCGAGCCGTTCGAGAAAGAAGGCAAGCCCAATCCCCAGTCATCGCTTTTATTTTCGAACTGCTGTCCTTCAATATTTTGATAAGCATAGTTTTTCTGTTTGATCACCGGCACCTTGGTTAGTAAAATCTCAGAACTTACAAAATTCTCAACCCCTTGTCTAAAGTTGGTAAAGTCTTTGTCGGTCACATCTCTAGGGAACCCATTGGTGATGAAAAGGTCTCGATATCCATCGTTGTCGGCATCAAAAAAGAGGGGCGACCAGCTCCAATCAGTTTGGTAAACATCGTAAAACATTCCTACTTCAGGAGAAGGTAACCCATCAGGCGATCCTAAATGCAACATGTTTCTAGAATGCTGAGATTCGTATTCCCATTGCTGATCGAGCAAAGTCTTTTGGTAATTACTAAGGGTAATCGTTGTCTTTTTACGATAATTGGTCTCTCCGAGCATATCTAAGAAGATGATATCATCATAGCCATCATTATTAATGTCTGCTGCATCCACGCCCATTGAAAACATACTCTGGTGCTTGAATACCTCGCGAGCTGCCGTTCTAAACGTTCCATCTTTTTGATTGATATAGACAAGGTCATTGGAGATGTAGTCATTCGCAATAACAATATCTGGCCAAGTATCATGATTGACATCACTTATTACAATACCTAAACCAAAACCTTCAACCAAGATTCCAGCCTCCTTGGTAACGTCTGAAAAGCTTCCGTCTCCGTTATTCTTAAAAAGTGCATCATTACTAGGAGCGCTTCCGTCTACTACCTTGTTGCGATAATTCATTGGAATTGACTCAGACTGCTCGTTATTGATCACATAGAGATCTAAAAATCCGTCTTTGTTATAATCAAAGAACACGGCTCCCATGCTATTACCATGGTGTTCAAGACCAAAGGCCTCGGTCTGATCTGAAAAAGAAATGTTCCCCTCAGCATCGAGACCTTCGTTGATCCATAGGATGTTGCGACGATTATCCGTATTCATTGCAGTGCAGACATACAGATCTAACCAGCCGTCCCCATTAACATCCGCATAAGTAGCACCCGTAGCCCACTGTTCGGACATTCCAATTCCAGAAACCTCAGTTTGATCTTCAAATACTAAACCTCCCTTGTTGATGTAGAGAGCATTCCCTACCTGATTTCCAGTAAAAAACAGATCTCTGAAACCGTCGTTATCAAAATCGGCACTCACTACCCCTCCGCCATTGAAAATGTATTCTTCAGTCAAAATATTGAATGACCCATCTTCACTAATCGTATTTGAAAAATGTATACCGCTCTGATCAGAGGAGACCCTTTCAAAAAGGTGATCTGAAAAAGAACAAGACGAGAAAAATATAAGAGTAACAAGGAGGATAATTCGCATTACTTCTATTGGTTTAGTTATCGGTTAGGACAATATAGCACCATTAATTTCAATATCCGAAAATTATAAAATGTGTAAAATTGATATATTTTTTTTGTTAAAAAATTAACATAAGACGCGAAAAATTATTATCATTAAAATCAAATTAACTAACTCTTAACCATGATGAACAAGATCAAATTACTTTTGATAGCTCTTCTTCTGGGTTCAACTAGCGCGCTATTGGCCCAGACGGTTACGGGAACTGTTAGCAGTGCTGACGGTCCTTTACCAGGAGCTACAGTGTTAATTAAGGGGACCGCAATCGGTACATCTACCGACTTTGATGGTAACTTTAGTATTGAAGCTTCAAGCGAGGATGTTCTGGTAATTTCTTTTATCGGATACACCACCAAAGAAGTATTAGTGGGCAACCAGAGCGAGATCAATGTGATGCTCGACTCTTCAAATGTCCTAGATGAGGTAATCGTAATCGGTTACGGTACGCAAACTAGAGGAGGGGTTACCGGATCGGTTGCCACTGTTGACATGTCTGAGGCTGTCAAAACTCCGGTTGTTAACGCGGCTGAAACCTTACAAGGACGTGTTACCGGGGTAAACGTTGTAACGAACGCCAACCCAGGTCAAGCACCGAAGATTACCATTCGCGGTTTCGGTACAAGTAATAGTACCAATCCTCTCTACATTATTGATGGGGTACAAACCGATGATCCTTTAGTGCTGAACAACATTAACCCTAACGACATCGAACAGATGAACGTTTTAAAGGATGGAGCTGCCGCAATCTATGGTGCTAGAGCTTCTAACGGGGTTGTTATCATTACTACTAAAGGGGGAGGATACAACATGTCGAAGCCTGCTATCTCTGTGGATCTTTATTCAGGATATCAGCAATTATCAAATTCTCCTGAGATGTTAAATGCTCAGCAGCACGCCGATATGATTTGGCAG
>Ga0255760_10002362_pt1 | contig 17468 bp, 17 predicted proteins | sample 071ome_25_FD_179960 | JGI IMG/M metagenome (GOLD analysis project Ga0255760, IMG submission 179960) | Coastal salt marsh microbial communities from the Groves Creek Marsh, Skidaway Island, Georgia - 071410BT metaG (version 2) | ecosystem: Environmental > Aquatic > Marine > Intertidal zone >... | reverse complement strand
CCCACAATTAGATCTGCCCCGAATGTTAACTCTGGACGTTTTTCACGAAGCTTTTCGCAAACTTTAATGACATCTTCACGTTGATGGCGTCTTTTCATGCGCTTTAAAATAATGTTGTTACCGGATTGGATGCTAAGGTGAACCGACGGAAGGAGCCTCGGCTCGTCCCCAAATAGTGAAATTAAGGAATCATCCATCTCCATTGGATCAAGCGAGGAAAGCCTGAGCCTTTCGAGCTCAGGCACTAGTTTCAGGATTTTCCCAACCAATGCAGTCAGATTTAGGCTCCCTGGAAGTCCTTTTCCATAATCAGTGAGATCAACCCCAGTGAGGACGACCTCTTTGAAACCCTTTTTAACGAGAGCATTGATCTGGTTGACGATTTCGCCTGCCGGTACAGAACGACTTGGACCGCGGCCGAAAGGTATCACACAAAAAGTGCAGCGATGATCGCAACCTTGCTGAACTTCAATGAATGCGCGAGATCGACCGTCAAACCCCTGTATCAAATGCCCCGCCGTTTCACGCACTGACATAATATCATTTACTTGGATTTTTGCTTCAGCTAGGTGACCAGATAAATCTAACCAAAAATTTGGATCCAGCTTTTCTGCATTGCCGACAACCGCGTAAACATCCTGCATTTTTGCAAAACGCTCAGGATTAATTTGTGCCGAACAACCAGTGACGACCAATCGGCTTTCAGGGTACTCACGTTTTGCGCGATAAATTTTTTGACGCGTCTGACGCTCGGCCTCCTGGGTTACAGCACAACTATTTATCACAATGATATTTTCTAATTTGGCTTTATGAATGTGCCCTTTAATAACCTCTGACTCAAAAGCATTAAGCCTGCAGCCCATCGTGACGATTTTGCATTCACTCACTAGTCTAGGCCCTTGTTCAGTGCCAAAAGGTCTAACTTTCCATGAAAGCTTATTTGTGCCGGACCGGTCATCCATACATGATCGTCTTGAAGCCAATCAATCTGCAAAGTTCCGCCGTCTAATTTTACAGAGGCTGAACGCTCGGTTAGCCCTAACCTGGCCCCGGCAACCGCTGCTGCGCAGGCCCCCGTGCCGCACGCCTTTGTAATCCCTGCGCCCCGCTCCCAAACCCGTAATCGGATTTTGTTATCATCTAATTGCTCCGCGAAGCCAATGTTAGCGTGTTCTGGGAAAAGAGGATGTTTCTCCAAGAGAGGTCCCAGGGCGGGCAGATCTATGGCTTCGGTATTAGTTACAAAAAAAACGCAGTGCGGATTTCCCATATTCACCGCCGTTGGTTTCTCAAAGCCTTCGACAGCGATTGGTAAATGCAATGTATCGTGCTTTTCAGATAAAGGAATGTCTTGCCAATAAAATTTAGGAGGGCCCATATCGACAGTTATTTGTCCGTTTTCATTGGCTGTGGCGCGCAACCTACCGCCTAAGGTCTCGATAATGACGGAGTCTTTCTCTGCTTCGCTAAACAGGAGTTTTGCTACACATCTCGTGGCATTGCCGCATGCCTCGACCTCTCCGCCGTTTGCGTTATGAATTCTCATGAAAACGTCCGAGGTTGCTGAGGATTCTATAAGAATCAGTTGATCGCAGCCGACCCCAGTATTGCGGTCCGAGATCAATCGAACTGTCTCAGAGGTCAACTGCACAGGTGCAGCACGACAATCGATAATTACGAAGTCGTTGCCAAGGCCATGCATTTTTATAAATGCAGTATCACTCATAACGATATATAAAGTTTCATAATCCGCTATATAGGGCGTTCGGATACCCCCCGTCCATGTTTTTTGAGATAAAGTAATGACAACAGTAATTCATTTATTTCACCGTGACTTACGGTTGGAGGACAATGTCGCTCTGCAGAAGGCTGTTGAGTTCGGTGATGCGGTTGTTCCTCTTTATATCCATGATACCGAAGTTCTTGGTGGTGTGGCCGAGGGCCAGGCTTCATTATGGTGGTTGCATCACAGTTTAACCGAATTGGATAATGGGCTCAGGGAACACGGTAGCCGTCTTATTCTTAGGCGAGGATCTCGCTTGCAAGAGCTCCTGCGTATTATCGAAGAAACAGGAGCCGAAGCAATTTTTTTTAATCGGCGCTATGTTCCATGGCTGGATAATCAGGACAGCACGATAGCGAGAGAATTGAGCATACCTTACAAGCGCTTTCGAGGATATCTACTTTTTGAACCGGAAGCGATTAAGACAAAGACAGGCACTCCATTTCGGGTGTTCACCCCATTCTATAAGGCTTGTCTTGCAGGCATGACCCCATACCCCCCTGCCCCGAAACCTTTTAAAATTTCCTCTCCTAGCAAATGGCCACAAAGTAATTCCCTTAGTGATTTGGCCTTTCTGCCTTCTGGTCCGGATTGGTCTTCCGGGTTGCGTGAAAATTGGAAGCCCGGCGAAGCTGGAGCAAAAGAGAGAATTCAGAGTTTTTCGAAAGTATTAGGAAACTATCAAAATGACAGAGATCGGCCTGATCTAACTGGCACCTCAAGGTTATCGCCGCATCTTCATTTTGGGGAAATTAGTCCGCGGTCGTGCTGGAATTATTTCCTTGATAAACAAGAAAGCGAAGGGAAAACAGCTTTTTTACGTGAATTAATTTGGCGAGAATTTTCTTATCATTTACTGGTTCAATACCCCGATATGGCGCTAGAACCCCTGCAAAAAAAGTTCAAAAAATTTCCATGGAATGAGGATAAAACAATGCTCTCCGCTTGGGAGAGAGGGGAGACAGGGTATCCAATAGTCGATGCAGGAATGAGGCAGATGTGGGAGACGGGCTGGATGCACAATCGGGTGAGGATGGTTGTAGCTTCGTTTTTGATCAAGCACCTTTTACTAGACTGGCGAAGTGGGCATGACTGGTTCTGGGATACCTTAGTAGATGCTGATCCTGCTAATAATGCAGCTAGCTGGCAGTGGGTCGCGGGCTGCGGGGCAGATGCAGCCCCATTCTTTCGGATCTTCAATCCGATGACTCAGGGGTCAAAATTTGACCCAAAAGGTGATTACGTTCGTAGGTGGATTCCAGAAATTGGCCAACTTCCGTCTAAGTATATTCACCAACCGTGGTTAGCTCCTAAAATGGTGCTAGAGACTGCAGGAATTAAGTTAGGTCTAGATTATCCGCGGCCCATTGTTGATCATAAAATAGCTCGAGAGAGGGCTTTGGACTCTCTCGCCTCGATTAAAGGTGCCTAGTGGATCCTTCTTTTAATAGTCTGGCATTTCTTTAATTTTCTTCTCAACTGCATCGGACTGTGCAATCTGCCGACCAGTGGTGCAAAAAAATGCCGTGAGTGGTTTAGCCTCGTTGCCCCAAATAAACTCTGTCCTTGACTAGACCCGATCTTTTAGCCAGATTGCGCGCGCCTAAGGCAAATTTTTGATTTCAACGCTCATGGGTGAACGCTGGTCCGCGAGTTTCGCGCGCCGGCGATATTTGGTTTGAGATCAAGGGGCATGGAATATTGAGACTCTGGTCGGGACTAGTTTCTAGTTTGTTTTGTTTAAGGTCTTTGTAGTTGGGAGTTGAAGGCAATTTTTAATCTTCTTAGTGAACGACTGACCAAAATATTTGACGGGCTCAAAAAAAGAGGGGCCTTGTCGGAAGCTGACGTTGACGCAGCCCTGAGAGAAGTTCGCATTGCGCTGCTTGAAGCGGACGTTGCGCTCTCTGTCGTGAGAGATTTTATAGACCTTGTGCGGGAGCGTGCGGTAGGTGAGGAAGTAACTAGAAGCGTCACGCCAGGTCAAATGGTGGTCAAGATTGTAAACGATCACCTTGTCGAGATGCTTGGAGGCGGTTCGAGCGATCTTAATCTGTCAGTAAGCCCCCCTGCGGCTGTTATGATGGTGGGTTTGCAAGGTTCTGGTAAAACGACGACAACTGCCAAAGTTGCCGTTTTTCTCAGGGATCGCCATCGGAAAAAAAGCCTGATGGCCTCACTTGATATAAGACGACCTGCCGCCCAGCAGCAGCTTGCGGTTTTGGGAAAAGAAAATGGTATAGAGACACTTCCTATTGTTCCATTTGAAACTCCTGAAATGATTACGAAGCGGGCTTTTGACGTTGCCCGCAAAGAAGGCTTCGACATTATTCTCTTAGATACCGCTGGTCGTTTGCATGTTGATGAGGAGTTAATGGGGGAAGCTGAGGCCATTTATAAAATGGCAAATCCTTCTGAAACCCTTTTCGTTGCCGATTCTCTGACCGGTCAAGATGCGGTTAATGCTGCTAAATCTTTCAATGAAAGACTGAAAGTTACCGGTATTGTGCTCACCCGAATTGATGGAGATGCACGGGGAGGGGCTGCTCTCTCCATAAAGGCAGTCACGGGGCAACCTATTAAATTGCTGGGAACCGGAGAAAAAATCGATGCCCTTGAAGTCTTCCACCCTGACCGGATCGCGTCACGAATCCTCGGCATGGGAGATGTGGTGTCTTTGGTGGAAAAGGCGCAAGAGACAGTAGCAGAAGAAGAGGCTGAGGAATTAGCCAGAAAGGTCCAAAAAGGGCAATTCGACTTGGATGATATGGCTAAGCAGTTGCGCCAAGTGCGGAAGATGGGCGGTATGGGTGGTATTCTTGGAATGTTACCTGGGGTTGGAAAGGTAAAGAGCCAACTTAAGAATGCCAATATTGATGACAGGTCTTTGGCAAGGCAGGAAGCGATCATTCTCTCCATGACACCTGCGGAACGGAAGAATCCGAAGTTGTTTAATGGGTCACGGCGGAGACGCATCGCCTCCGGTGCTGGAACCACAGTACAAGAGGTGAACCGCGTCTTAAAACAGTTTCAAGAAATGAGCCGCGCAATGAAGCGGATGAGTAAACTAGGTAATAAAGGGATGATGAGGGGAATGCCGCCCGGGATGATGCCTAGGCTTTGATTAAATCGAATCGAAATCAGGAAATAAAAATTTAACTATTATAAGGAAAAATTATGGCTTTAAAAATTCGTATGTCTCGAGGTGGCGCAAAGCGTCGACCCTATTATCGGATCGTTGTCGCTGACTCTCGAAAACCTCGTGATGGTCGTTTCATTGAGCGTGTAGGTACCTATGACCCGATGCTGGATCGCGATAATCCTGAGAGAGTTAAGCTAAACGAGGAGAGGATTAAGCATTGGTTGTCGCAAGGGGCACAACCCTCAGATAGGGTTGCCCGTTTTCTTGGCGCAGCCAAACTGGCTCCCATTCCCTCTGTGCCTGAGCAAACTAAAAAGAATCAACCTAAAGCAAAGGCTCAAGAGAGGTTAAGGGAGGCGGAAGAGGCAAGGCAAGCTGCGGAAGAAGCAGCGAAGGCCGCCGCAGAAGAGGCTGCTTCCGAGTCAGTGGCTGATGTGGCCGCTGAAGATCAGGATGGGGAGCCGTCAGAATCGGCTGAAGGATCAGCCGAAGAGGTGGTCGCGGACTCAGATGAGAAAGAAAACAAGGAAGAATAAAGTATTTTTTGAGATATTTGTCGGTGGCTCGGAATAGAGAAAGATCCATGGTGCGTATTGGTCATATTGCAGGTGCAAGCGGTGTCAAAGGAGATTTGAGAATCTCTAGTTACACCGAGCACCCCATGGACGTTTGTGCTTATGGTCCGGTGGAAGACAAAGAGGGCAAGGAAAAGTTTGTTCTCAAACCAAAGAGAATAGCCAAAGGACATGTCATAGCTCATGCCGATGGCATAGATAATCGAGATGCGGCTGAGAGACTGAGGGGGACTGAGCTGTTCGTTACCCGTGAGGCATTGCCCCCGCCGGGTGAAGAAGAGTTTTATTACAATGACCTGATTGATGTTCCCGTTTATGCCGTGAATGGTGATATCCTTGGGTCAGTAATTGCGGTGCATGATTTTGGGGCAGGCACAATCTTGGAGGTTAACGCGAAAAAAGGAAAAACCGTCCTTGTGCCATTTACTAAGGATGTGGTCCCGGTTGTTGATTTATCGGCGAAAAGAATAGAAATAGACCCGCCCGAGGGTTTGTTCGGACCAATGGCGGAGCAAACAGCTAGCGAAGGGAATGGCTGAGATGGCTTCCGCGACTGATTTGTGGACTGCTCGTGTTTACACAATCTTCCCTGAAATGTTTCCGGGGCCGCTTGAGTTTTCTCTTGCTGGAGCCGGTCTTAAGCGAAGTATTTGGACAATCGAAACGGTAGACATTAGAGCTCACGCGAGCGATAAACACAGGACTGTTGATGGTGCGCCTTATGGTGGAGGCCCAGGAATGGTGATGCGAGCGGACGTCATCGACTCTGCTCTAGAGTCGGCCAACCCAAGGACGCAGCCTGTATACCTTACGCCGAGAGGGCGCCCTCTCACTCAGAAGGATATAAGACGGCTTGCGGCACAAGAGGAATTAAATATTTTGTGTGGCAGATTCGAGGGTGTTGATGAACGTGTTTTAGAGGCGCGGAACTTTGATCAAGTTTGTATGGGAGATTTCATCATGTCTGGAGGGGAGCCAGCGGCAATAGCTCTCATCGACGCTTGTGTTCGCCTTTTGCCAGGTATTATGGGAAATAGAGAGTCTGTGTTAGAGGAGAGTTTTGAAGGGGGGCTGCTGGAATACCCCCAATATACGCGACCGGAGGTTTGGAAAGGTCGTCGGGTCCCGAAGCATTTGCTGAGTGGACATCACGAGAAGATTAATAAGTGGCGGCGTGAGGCAGCTGCTAAGACTACACGTGAGCAGCGTCCAGATTTGTGGGTGCTGAATCGAGATTGCAACATGGCGGTGAAGGACTGAAACCATGAATATTATCGAACAAATAGAACAAGAAGAAATAATTCGTCAAACGGATAAGAGAGAGGTGCCTACTTTTGGACCGGGTGACACTCTGAGAGTATCCGTCAGGGTTGTTGAAGGAACTCGGGAGCGTATTCAGGTGTTTGAAGGGGTCTGCATAGCTCGAAAAAATTCTGGCGTGAACTCTGCTTTTACCGTGAGAAAGATTTCTTATGGCGAGGGTGTTGAGAGGGTTTTCCCGCTTTATTCTCCTCGCATTGAGAAAATAGAGGTTGTTAGGCGTGGGGCGGTCAGAAGGGCCAAGCTCTATTATTTGCGCGGGCTGCGGGGCAAAAAGGCGCGCATAGCTGAAAAAGTGGAGCGCAGAGTGGGAAGCAAGGTTGTTGAAGAAACCAAAGCCGTCCAGGACGTTACTAATCAAACTGAATCGACTGGCCCAGAAGAGAACGTGGTAGCGGCGCAGGTAGAGGAAAAAAACGATAAAGCCTAAGGGTCACTGTAATTGGTGACTTTTTTAGTTGGGTAAAGGAGTGAGAAGTATGACCAAACCCAGAACGTTATTCGACAAGATCTGGGAAGACCACCTCATTGATGTGCAGGATGACGGTACTTGTCTGATTTATATTGATCGACAGCTTATTCATGAAATCACCAGCGCGCAGGCATTTGATGGCTTGAGGATGTCAAAACGGCAAGCACGGAGGCCTGAAGCTAATATATGCGTGCCGGACCATAACGTTCCTACTACCCCTGGTCGCGGTGGGACAGATGAAATTGATGATGAAGAGTCCCGTGTCCAGCTAGAAGTGTTGGAAAAGAACGCTATGGAATTCAATCTTCCCTATATCCCAATCAATGATATCAACCAGGGGATTGTGCACGTTATAGGACCCGAGCAGGGTTTTACGCAGCCAGGAGTTACCCTGGTTTGTGGAGACTCTCACACCGCTACACATGGGGCTTTCGGCGCATTGGCTTTTGGTGTGGGCACTTCAGAAGTAGAACATGTTTTAGCGACACAGACCTTAATTCAAAGGCCCGCGAAAAACATGAGGATTACCGTAAATGGTCGTCTACCAGCAGGCTGCACGGCAAAAGACCTTATTCTAGCCATCATCGGTAAAATTGGTACTGCCGGCGGCACTGGTTATGTAATCGAATATGCCGGTCCGGCAATAAAAGACCTCTCTATGGAAGGTAGAATGACCGTTTGCAATATGACTATTGAAGCGGGGGCCAGAGCTGGTTTGGTAGCACCTGATGAGAAAACATTTGAGTATTTAAAGGGTCGTCCTCAGTCCCCCAAAGGAGGCCAATGGGAACAAGCCGTGGAATATTGGAAAACGCTGCCATCTGATCCCGGCGCTACCTACGACGAGGAAGTAATCCTCGATATTTCAGAAATTGTCCCGCAAGTAACTTGGGGTACCAGCCCGCAAGATGAAGTGGGTATTAATGGTGTGGTTCCAGATCCCAATCAGGAATCTGATCCGATGCGGCGTGCTTCGATGGAGAGGTCACTCGAATATATGGGCCTGACTGCAGGAACTCCCATGAAAGATATTACTGTCGATAAAGTATTTATTGGCTCTTGCACCAATTCCAGAATAGAGGATATGCGGGCCGCGGCGGCAGTGGCAAAAGGTCGAAAGGTGGCGTCATCCGTATACGCGATGGTCGTTCCCGGTTCAGGCCACGTGAAAGCACAAGCAGAAGAGGAAGGTCTCGATAAAATCTTTACCGAAGCAGGTTTTGATTGGCGCGAGCCTGGTTGCTCTATGTGCCTTGCGATGAATGGAGACATGTTGTTGCCAGGGGAAAGATCAGCTTCTACCTCAAATCGTAATTTTGAGGGGAGACAAGGACCTGGTGGGCGGACACATCTGGTTAGTCCGCCAATGGCAGCCGCTGCTGCCATTGCAGGCCATTTGACTGATGTCCGTGATTTAATCGAGGAATAGAAATGGAAAAGTTCGATACGATGACCGGTGTTGCGGCACCATTCCCCATAGTAAATTGTGACACAGATAAAATCATTCCTGCACGTTTTTTGAAAACGTTAACGCGAACTGGCTTGGGTAAGAGCCTGTTTGATGCTATGCGATATGATCCGAAATCAGGAGAAGAAAATCCAGACTTCGTATTGAACAAGCAAGCTTACCGGAACGCTGAAATCCTTGTGGCAGGAGAAAATTTTGGTTGTGGATCTTCTCGTGAGCATGCCCCCTGGGCCCTTTTAGATTTTGGTATCAGATGCGTAATTGCTCCTAGTTTTGCTGACATCTTCTTTAACAATTCTTTCAAAAATGGAATTCTATTGATTACGCTGCCTCAGGAAGAGATCGACAAATTAATGCAAGATGCAGAAAACGGTGCAAATGCGCGCTTGACCGTGGATCTTCAGGCCCAAGAAATTACTCGACCTGATGGATCCAAAGTGTCATTTGAGGTCGATCCGTTCAAAAAACATTGTTTGCTCAATGGTCTCGATGATATAGGGCTGACGATGCAGAAAGTTGAGAAAATCGACAACTTTGAAGGAAAACAGAAAGCTGCAACTCCTTGGCTTTACAGATAAAACTCAAACAGCAGTCGGCCTCAATTTATAGAAGCTTTGCTTAAGTTTCGCGGGCGTTGCGGGAGATAATTCGGTTAGGGATGACTTTTTTAAACTTATAAACCCGATCGCTTTTTCCAATACTCCCATGCGCGTTCTCCCCCGATAGACCCTTGTTTCCGAGAAGTTGCTCTCTCTATTTCTCCGTCAGTAAGGAACTTTGGTTCGCCCATCTGCATAGCTTTTGTTAAAATTCGGGCATTGACTAACAGATAAATTGCTGTCCGGACCGTTTCTTTAAGATCGGCGCCAGTCACGATGCAACCGTGGCCCCTCATGAGCGCGATATTTTCATTGCCCATAAAATTTGCAAGATCCCGGCCCTGCTCGATATTCAAAACCAGCAGGTTCGTATCTCCAAAATGATCATTGATATCCCACGTCCGCACTTCTTTACCAATCGACGAAGCAACGTGGCAGCAGGCACCTAGCTTTGCCTTAGTGATGCTGAATGGAATCAAATCTTCCGCGTGATTATGAATAACTGCATGGATATTTGGATTTTTTTCGTATGCCGCGCCATGGATAAAACGTTCCGCGTAGGGGGAAAACCCTTTTAAATCAACGGGTGTGCCATCCAGGTGAAACTCCAGGATGTCCTCCGATTGGACTAATTCTGGTGCGCATGAGCGTGACAATAGAAAACTTTCAGGATTCAGGGGGTGACGGACGCTAACATGGCCAAATGCGTCAACAACCCCTTCGTAGGCTAGGATATGATTAGCAGTTACAAGGTCAGCTATGCTTTCTTTTAACTTCATTTTGGACTCGCTTTATTTATCTAGAGTGATTATTGCGGTTGCAACACGGTAACCGTTTCCCTATCGGGACAATTACGTTAAACCCACATTATTTTAAAGATCCAGAGCTGATGGAGAGCTGATATGGTCGCAAACAAAAATATTCTTATGCTTCCAGGAGATGGGATTGGTCCTGAAGTAATGGGCGAGGTCCGACGGGTTATGGCTTGGATGGAACAAGCTGGAGTTGTCAGCTTTGAGATAGAGGAGGACCTTATAGGGGGATGCTCCATAGATGCCTATGGAGAGCCTCTCAGGACAGAGACCATAGAGAAAGCCAAGCAGGCAGATGCAGTATTATTGGGGGCAGTCGGGGGGCCGAAATGGGATAACGTAGATTTTGATATTCGTCCTGAGGCAGGGCTTCTGGCGATTAGAAAAGAACTTGGATTATTTGCGAATTTAAGACCTGCAATTGTTTTCGATGCTTTGGCGGATGCATCAAGTTTGAAACATGAAGTTGTTTCAGGTCTCGACATATTGATCGTACGAGAATTAACGGGGGGAATATATTTTGGCGAACCCCGAGGGGTCGAGGATATGCCGGGCGGCGGAAGAAGGGGTTTTAACACCCTGTTATACACCACCCCTGAGGTTGAACGGATCGCTCGTGTTGGTTTTGAGCTTGCTTTAAAACGGGATAAGCGACTTTGTTCGATTGATAAAGCAAATGTGCTGGAAAGCACTCGCATGTGGAGAGAAGAGGTCATTAGGGTAGCTCAGGATTATCCGGATGTGGATTTATCTCATATGCTTGTAGATAATGCCGCAATGCAGCTGGTTAGGGCCCCAAAGCAGTTTGATGTCATTGTAACAACCAATATGTTTGGAGACATTCTCTCAGATGCTGCATCTATGGCGACGGGCTCTTTGGGCATGCTTCCTTCCGCTTCGCTTGGTGCTTTGGACGCTGAAGGGAATCGAAATGCTCTTTACGAACCAGTCCACGGTACGGCGCCTGATATTGCAGGGCAAGGTAAAGCGAATCCGTTAGCTATGTTGTTGAGTTTGGCGATGATGCTTCGTTATTCCTTTGACATGGGTGAAGATGCTGAGCGGTTGGAAAAAGCGGTGGAGAACGTTCTAAACTCTGGGCTTCGCACCGGGGATATTATGAGTGATGGTGGAAAATTGGTGGGAACCGTTGATATGGGAGACGCGGTCATTGCGGAACTCTCCGAAATGTGAAAACGGAAAAAGCGTAAGAGTCTATTAAATAGCTTGCCTACAGATTTATTCGGCATGCTAATCATTAGAGCCTTGAGAGCAAAATGCTTTGTTCTTTTGGAAACCAGGGCTCAGAACTAAGTTTCTGTGCTAAGTTAGGTGGGATTATACGGACCCATTAGAGAGATATGTCATGGGATATAGAGTTGCGGTTGTCGGGGCGACAGGAAATGTAGGACGAGAGATTTTGCAAACGCTCTACGAACGGGCCTTTCCAGTGGATGAAGTCGTCGCCCTTGCTTCCGAAAGGTCGGCAGGGAGGGAGGTTTCGTTTGGAGAGGAAGAAATTCTCAGAGTGCAGTCACTCGCGGACTTTGACTTTAAAGGTTTCGATATTGGCCTTTTTTCGCCCGGTGCCAAAGTTTCCGCAAAATATGCACCTAAGGCTGCAGCAGCAGGGTGCGTAGTAATAGATAATACTTCGGAATTTCGAATGGAACCTGATGTGCCGTTGGTGGTTCCCGAAGTCAACCCGCAGGCAATAGCCCAACATTCTAAACGTAACATAATTGCTAACCCTAATTGTTCCACTATCCAGATGGTTATGGCCCTTAAGCCTCTTCATGATGCTGCGAAGATTAAGCGTGTAGTGGTGTCGACCTACCAATCGACCTCTGGAGCAGGCAAAGCGGCGATGGATGAGCTTTTTACCCAGACCAGGGGCGTTTTTGTCAACGATCCAGTTGTCAAAGAACAATTTACAAAACAAATCGCATTTAACGTTATTCCTCACATTGATGTATTTATGGATGATGGATCCACAAAAGAGGAGTGGAAGATGGTCGTGGAAACACGAAAGATTCTGGACCCGGATATAGATGTTTTTGCAACTTGTGTTCGTGTTCCTGTTTTCATTGGGCACGGAGAGGCAGTTTCAGTCGAGATGGTGAATGAATTGACAGTAGCTCAGGCACGGGGACTGATGCGGGCAATGCCAGGTGTAACCGTAATCGATCATAGAGCTGATGAAGGCTATGTCACTCCTGTAGAATCTGTCGGTGATGACATGGTTTATGTTAGTCGAATTCGCGAGGACCCCACCGTGAGACACGGTCTGGGATTTTGGGTCGTAGCAGATAATTTGAGAAAGGGTGCCGCCCTAAATGCGGTACAAATTGCTGAGCACCTTTTAGGCATCCAGCCTATTGAGGATCAAGATGAAAATGAGGATATCGTTTTGCAGGTCCCTTTGGATAGCCAATAAACCCAAACAATCTTATCCACTCAAATTCAAAATTGCTCTATCAGGGTGACCTAGTATTTTATTAGGCTTGAATATTTTGCTGCGCCTGGAATTATTTTTCGAAACAATACCCGAGGATGTTATTGGCGGCTAACAGGAATAAAAGGAATATTTTATGATTCGACCGAGAAGAAGCGCTCTATATATGCCAGGCGCGAATGAGAGAGCCCTCGTTAAAGGCCGGGAACTGGGGGCTGATGTCTTAATAATGGATTTGGAGGATGGGGTAGCCCCTGAGGCAAAGACGGAGGCGCGTTCGAGGATTGTCTCAATCGTAAAAGAGGGTGGCTATGGTCATCGAGAAATTTGTGTTCGGGTAAACGGCAAAGGGACAATTTGGTATGAGGAAGATATTTCAACGATATCTCGTTCTGGCGTTGACGCGATTGTGCTCCCGAAAGTTGAAGATCCGAGATTTGTTGTTGATACAGCCGAGTTAATGGATAAAAACGGAGCTCCTGAAGGTATGAAGATTTGGTGTATGTTAGAGAATGCCCGGGGTATTCTCAATGCAGAGAAAATTGGAGGTGCTCATAGCAGGGTGGCTGCTCTGACACTTGGAGGTGCTGATTTAACGAAGGATCTAAGAGCTCGCCATACCTCGGATAGGTTGCCCTTAATTACCTCCATACAACTGTGTATTCTTGCGGCTCGTGCCAACGGTCTCTACGCGCTCGATAGTCCGTTTTTTGATTTATCCGATGACGATGGTTTTTACCAGTCATGTTGCCAAGGACGTGACTTTGGTTTTGATGGAAAAACTTTGATTCACCCCAAAACCATTGATACTGCAAACAAAGTATTTGGACCCACAATCGAGGAGTTAGAGTGGGCCGCGCGAATTTCGAAGGCCCACGATTTGGCGCTGGCGGAAGGTAAGGGCGTGACACTTGTTGATGGAAAATTAGTTGAGGGGCTGCATGTCGCTGAGGCACAAAGATTGGTTGAATTAGACACGTTAATAAAGAACCGAGAAAATATCCAATAAATCACAAGATCATTTCATTCGCTTCTGCATTATTTGTGAAGTTTTGCGCCAGTTTCCATGAAAAGGTTTGATTGGGCCGGAATCCCACTTTTCCCCTAAGAAACAGCCCCGATGGCGTGTTCCACAGATCAATCCAAATGTTTTTTAGGCTCGTATATGTTGTAAAAGACAAAGCTTTTGACACGCTTACCTCGGTAAATGAGTAAAAAAAATTAGGGAGGATAGACGGCTGGTAATTGTAGAGCAGGAGGGGCAGACGCGCTTCCCTCTCATGGGTTCATTTGACGAAATCTTTTCGAGGGGCTAAACGAGAAACCAACTCTGACGAATTGAGTAAAGAATTACAACTAGATACAGGATTATTAATATGACTACGGGTCAGCGCCCGCTATCTCCCCACCTACAGATTTACAAGCCAGAATTTACCTCAGCCTTATCCATCTTCCATAGAATTACTGGGGTGGGTCTCGCGTTAGGCACCTTACTCTTAGTATATTGGTTATTTACTTTGGCCGGAACGGGGGACGCTTTCGTCAAAATGCAGACATTTTGGGCGTCTGTTTTTGGTAGGGTTATTCTGTTCGCATGGTCGTACGCCCTATTCTATCATTTGTGCAACGGGGTTAGACATTTGTTCTGGGACGCTGGTATTGGTTTTGATATAGCGGCAGCGCGAAGGTCGGCGATAGTCGTCGTGGTCCTCTCGCTCCTCATGACTCTCGGTGCTTGGGCGTGGGGCCTTTCACTTTTGGGAGGTTCGTGATGGGTCTTCGGACAGATCTAGCCAAAGTTAGGGGCCTCGGTAGCGCTAAAGAGGGATCCGCGCACTGGTGGTCGCAGCGCGTAACTGCTGTCGCTCTGGTTCCCCTTATTTTTTGGTTTGTAGCATCAATCATATCTCTAGTGGGAGCCCAACAGGACGTTGTTCAAGCTTGGGTGGGTACTCCTTGGGTGTCAGTGCTGCTTATTTTGCTTTGCGTCGCTATGTTTCATCACTTGCAACTGGGTATGCAGGTAATTTTGGAGGATTACATTCATGTTGAGTGGCTCAAGATTGCCTCTGTGATGCTTATCAAGTTTTTAGCTGTGGCGTTTTTGTTAGCAAGTATTTTTGCAATTCTTAAAATTGCGTTTCTGGGGTAAAGCGGAATGTCTAAAGCGTATGAAGTTATTGATCACACTTACGACGTGGTTGTCGTCGGCGCTGGTGGTGCAGGTTTGAGGGCAACATTTGGACTTGCGTTAAAGGGTTTAAAAACCGCCTGTATCACGAAGGTATTCCCTACGCGTTCCCACACTGTGGCGGCGCAGGGGGGGATTTCCGCCGCGTTAGGTAACATGGGTAAGGATGATTGGCGGTGGCATTTTTATGATACCGTTAAAGGAGCAGACTGGCTCGGGGACCAAGATGCAATTGAGTATATGTGCCGTGAGGCAATGCCATCAGTAATTGAATTAGAACACTATGGAGTTCCTTTTTCCCGAACTGAAAGCGGTCACATTTATCAGAGGCCTTTCGGAGGAATGACGACGGAGTATGGAGAAGGGCCGCCGGCGCACAGGACTTGTGCTGCCGCGGATCGAACTGGTCACGCGATATTACATACTCTTTATCAGCAATCGCTGAAAAATCAGGCTGAATTTTTCATCGAATATTTTGCTCTCGATCTCATCAAAGATGTTGACGGAAAAATCTCTGGGGTTATGGCGTGGAATTTGGATGATGGGACCATCCACCGTTTTAAAGCGCAAATGGTTATAATAGCCACGGGCGGCTACGGAAGATGTTATTTTTCTTGTACAGGAGCGCATACTCAGACCGGGGACGGGAATGCTATGGTTCTGAGGGCAGGGCTCCCACTTCAAGATATGGAATTTATACAATTCCACCCGACTGGCATTTATGGCGCAGGGGCGCTTATCACCGAAGGGGTTAGGGGAGAAGGTGGCTACCTCACCAATTCTGAGGGTGAAAGGTTTATGGAGCGGTACGCGCCCCATGCCAAAGATCTAGCCTCGCGAGATGTTGTCTCCAGGTCGATGACAATAGAAATGAATGAGGGGCGTGGCTGCGGTGAATCCAAAGATTTTATCCATCTGCACATTGAACACCTTGAGCCGGACGTAATTGCGCAACGGCTTCCGGGTATTTCTGAGACTGCAAAAATATTTGCGGGAGTAGATGTTTCGAGGGAACCCATCCCTGTCCTTCCAACCGTTCACTACAATATGGGCGGTGTTCCGACTAATTATTTGGGAGAGGCAGTTCAACCAGTTGACGGAGATCCAGATGTTATTATCCCAGGGCTCATGGCAGTTGGAGAAGCGGCGTGCGTTTCGGTGCATGGTGCTAATCGATTGGGTTCAAATTCATTACTTGACCTCGTCGTCTTTGGACGTGCCGCCGCAGATCGCTGCGCTGAAATATTAATGCCAGGAGCGAAGCAGCAAGATTTGCCTGGTGATGCTGGCGACTCTGCTCTTGATTGGCTCGACTCTAGGCGACATGCAAAGGGATCATATTCTACTGCAGAGCTTCGTGGAGAAATGCAGCGTACGATGCAAGCTCACTGTGCTGTGTTCCGTACGGAGGAGTTGATGACTGAGGGCGTCAATAAAATGGCGGATATTTGGTCGAAAATGGATGATCTAAAGATTTCTGACAGTGGGATGATCTGGAATTCGGATCTCGTAGAAACGTTAGAATTTGATAATTTGATGGCACAAGCTTTGGTTAGTATCCATGGGGCGCTAGAACGCAAGGAGAGTAGAGGGGGGCATGCGCGGGAAGACTTTCCTGATCGGGATGATGCCAATTGGATGAAACATACTGTGGCTTGGCTTAATGAAGACGGCACCAGTAGGTTCGACTTTAGACCAGTTCACAATTACACACTCTCAGATGATGTGGATGCTGTTCCGCCGAAGGCCAGGACATACTAGGCCATATGTAATCAGAATAGGATAACAAACAAATGGTTGAATTTTCTCTGCCTTCAAACTCAAAGGTAAAAGAGGGTAAGAAGTATAAGGCACCGGAAGGAGCCGTAAATATCAAAAAGTTCCAGATTTATCGGTGGGATCCCGATGATCAGGAAAATCCAAGGGTCGATACATTTGAAGTCGATCTGGGGGATTGTGGGCCGATGGTTTTGGATGCGTTAATTAAAATAAAAAACGAGATAGATCCCTCACTCACTTTTCGTCGTTCCTGCCGGGAAGGTGTTTGTGGTTCTTGCGCGATGAACGTCGATGGCACTAACACCCTTTCTTGCATCAAGGATATCGGGGAAATTGATGGAGATGTGAAGGTTTATCCTTTGCCTCATATGCCTGTAATTAAAGACTTAGTGCCAGATCTCAAACAGGCTTACGCTCAATATGCTTCAATAGAGCCTTGGTTAAAGACAAAAACCCCGCCCCCTCCTGATCGCGAACGTCTACAAAGTCCAGAAGAGCGCGAGAAGCTGGATGGATTATGGGAGTGTGTTCTTTGCTTCTGTTGTTCGACATCTTGTCCAAGTTACTGGTGGAATGGAGACCGTTACTTGGGCCCAGCAGCATTGTTGCAAGCCTATCGCTGGATAGCAGACTCTCGTGACGAGGAAACTGGAGAGAGGCTGGATAATCTTGAAGATCCGTTTAGGCTCTATCGCTGCCATACAATTATGAACTGTACTAAGACATGCCCCAAACATCTCAATCCTGCTAAGGCTATAGGGGAGATCAAACAGGCAATCGTCCAGAGGAAATAAGCTTTTAGTCGTTTTAAGTTCTTCTCGAAGAAAAATTGTTTTCTTATGAGATTAATCAGCTGAGTAAATTCCTCTCAT